>Ga0256405_10005229_pt1 | contig 22865 bp, 24 predicted proteins | sample RumenRJG_02DNA_FD_189096 | JGI IMG/M metagenome (GOLD analysis project Ga0256405, IMG submission 189096) | Bovine rumen microbial communities from Lethbridge, Alberta, Canada - RJG_02 | ecosystem: Host-associated > Mammals > Digestive system > Stomach > Rumen | place: Canada: Alberta... | reverse complement strand
TTTGAGGAGAAATACGGCCTGCCTTTCACACTTCTCTCTGATCCGGAGAAGGAAGTGATTCAGGCTTATGATGTCTGGAAAGAGAAGAAGAATTACGGGAAGGTCAGCATGGGTGTTGTCCGGACGAACTATCTGATCGATGAGAATGGCATTATCATAAAGGCTTTTGATAAGGTGAAGGCGGCTGATAATCCGGCACAGATGCTGGGAGAACTGGAATGAGAATTATTATCTCCCCGGCAAAGCAGATGCGGGTGGATACAGATTCTTTTGCCTGCAAAGAGCTTCCGGTATTTATGGACAGGACGGAAGTCCTGATGAAATGGATCCAGAGTTTGTCTTATGAAGAACAGAAGAAGCTTTGGGTCTGCAACGACAAAATCGCCCGACAGGACGCCGAGCGATTTGCGCATATGGATCCTCACAAAAATCTGACGCCTGCCTTACTGGCCTATGATGGCATCCAGTACACATACATGGCCCCGGCTGTTTTTGAGGATGTCCAATATGATTATGTGCAAAAGCATCTGCGGATTCTGTCCGGTTTCTACGGTGTGATGAGACCGATGGATGGGGTGGTTCCATACCGTCTGGAAATGCAGGCGAAGGTTGCCGTCTGCGGTCATAAGAACCTTTATGATTTTTGGGGAGACAGCCTGTATCAAAAAGTAATCGGCGAGAGCAGGATCATAATCAATCTTGCTTCAAAAGAGTACTCAAAGTGCATTGAGAAATATTTGCAGCCGGATGACCGATATATAATGTTGTTGACCTTTTAAAATGACATATTTTAGCTCTGCTTGCCTGTCTCTGGATTGCTCGTTATACTGTCATAAGAATAAATGACAGAAGGAGAGCCCCAGAGACGTCCCTACCAAAGATGTTCCTCTGAGGCTCATGGTATTGCTACCATGTATAGCTTAACAGATTACGTCCGTGAGGGACAGTACATTTTTAACTGCGAGCAGTGATTATATTTGCCCGACCTGTAAAAAAGGCCATCTGCACTACCGTGATCACTGCAAACGCATCCTCCGACACGAAGGCGGTGCCTCGGAATGGCTCTGGATCCCAAGATGCCGGTGCAACAATCCGGGTTGCGGAAAGCTCCACCGCATGCTGCCGGATCTGATGGTAAGGTTCAAGCAGTATTCCGCTGAGCTGATCTCCGGTGTCCTGGATGATATCGTTCATCCGGATGACGCGGATTCGGAAGACCGGCCCTGTGAGGATACCATGAAGCGCTGGCATCACTGGTTGATGGCAAACGAACTGCGTATCGACGGAACGCTTAAGTCCGTCGGCTGCCGGGACCTCGGGTTTGACGAGGCGCTCCTCCGTTCCGGCACATCCCTGCTCGAAAGGCTCAGACAGACCTCGGAGCGATGGCTTGAGACCATCCATACCATCATTTACAATTCAGGCGGTTTCCTTGTGCCTGTCTGAACGGCCCCGGATTACCGACTTTGCTTTGCTGTCACAAAGGGCTTCCGGATATGATCACCGTAAAGGAGGTGGTCTTATCCATGAATACGATTGAAAGCACCAAAAAGTGGCAGGAGGACGAAGCACTCCGCCGGTTCCGACTGATTTCGCCGATCCTGGACGAATCCCTTGATCCGGCAAAACGGCTGCAGCTTCGGAAGGAGATCGCTGAAAAGAACGATGTAACGACCAGAAGCCTGTATCGTTACGAGGCAGCTTACCGGGCAGACGGTTTCGGCGGGCTCAAGCCCATGAACCGTGAGCAGAGACGCTCGTCTGCCCTGCCGGAAAACTTCGACGAACTGGTCGGAGAAGCGATCCAGCTGAAACGCGAGGTGCCGACCCGTTCTGTCGCCCAGATCATCCTGATCCTGGAGATGGAGGGACTGGTCGCGCCGGATATCCTGAAACGTTCTACCTTACAAAGATATCTCTATGACGCCGGTTTCGGTAAAAAGCAGATGAAGAAATATACCGAAGCCAGGAGCAGTTCCTCGCGTCGCTTCTGCAAGGCACACCGGATGCAGCTGGCACAGGCGGATATCAAGTACATCATGAAGCTTCCCATCGGCCCGAACGGAAAGATGGTACAGTGTTATATCTGCTCCATCATCGACGATCATTCCAAGATGATCCTCGGTACCGGCGTTTATGACAATCAGGAGGCCGCGATCGTGGAAGATGTATACCGCCGCGCGATCCTTTCCTTTGGCGCTTTTGATGCCACGTATGTCGACAATGGGAGTCAGTTCATCTCCAAAGAGCTGGTCGACGCGCTCTCAAGGCTTGGGATCCGGCACCTTCGGGCAAAGCCGTATTCCGGCCAGAGCAAAGGAAAGATCGAGGTCTATAACCGCCTGATCAACAGCTATATCACTGAATGCCGCGCCCAGAAGGTAAAGACCCTTGAGGAAGCCCGCCACTGGTGGAACCTGTTTGTCGAGGACTACTACCACGACAAGCCCCATGAAGGCATCCGGGAATACTACAAAAGTCAGGGGATTGATGTCCCTGCAGAAGGAATCACGCCCCGGCAGGAGTTCAACCGCGATTCCCGCCCGCTGAAATATCTGGACGCCGGGATCGTCGGACAGGCGTTCCTGCACCATGATACCCGTGAAGTTGACAAAGGTGCCTGCATCAGCTTCGAAGGCCGGAAATACGAGGTCAGCGCTGCACTGATCGGCGCCACCGTGGAGATCTCCTGGGATCCAATGGCCTCAGAAACGGTCACCGTAAGTTATCCGGGCATGAAGCCCTTCCTTGCAAAGCCGCTCGTGATCGGGGAATTCTCCGATCCAAAGCCGGAGCTGCCGCAGAGCATGCTTCCGGAGGAAGTGGAATGTTCCCGTTTCCTGCAGGGCCTGCAGAAGGTGCATGACAAAAAGCGTGTCCACAGCACGAACGCGATCTCCTTCGGGGAATACAGGAAGGAGGCGGACAGCGATGTATGAGCAGTTCTTTGAGATGACACACACGCCGTTCACACGGGATGTGCCGCCGGAAGATTTGTATGAATCTCCTGCTATGAGGGATGCGCTGGGACGTCTCGCATATGTGGCGGACCGTCAGCTTTTTGCTGTCGTAACAGCAGATGCCGGCTGCGGAAAATCCACCCTGATCCGGAAGTTCGCGGCGAGTCTGCCAAAGGAGAAGTACATCCTACTGTATCTTTCGGATTCAAAGCTGACGCCAAGGTGGTTTTACAGGGGGTGCCTCGACCAACTTGGAATGGAGGCCCGATTCTACCGGGGAGATGCCAAACGTCAGCTCCAGAAGGAGATCGAGATCATCCGCGGGGTACAGAAGAAATATGTTGTCTGCGTCCTGGATGAGGCGCATCTTCTGGAAAAGGAGATGCTGGAGGAATTCCGTTTCCTTCTGAACTACCGGTATGATTCCATGAGTCCGATGGCGCTGGTACTTGCCGGCCAGACCGAGCTCTGGGAAAACAAGCTGAGGCTCCAGAGGTATGCTGCAATCCGTCAGAGAATCGATATCAACTGTGTCCTTCCTCATCTGGACCGTTCGGAAACAGAGCAGTATATCCATTCCCATCTGTCCTATGCGGGCAGCAACAGGGATATCTTCAGTGATAAAGCGCTGGATGAAGTTTTCAAGGTAACGACGGGAATCCCCCGTATGATCAACCGGATCTGTGAAAAAAGCCTGATGTACAGCTTCCAGCAGCAGAAACGGATCATTGACGATTACATGGTCAAGTATGTAGCAGAGCATGAAATGCTTGCATAACGCTCATCAGATAATCCCGGTGCCGTCTGGCAAAAGGCGGTACCGGATACTTGTGAAAGTGATGACAGAATTGCAAGCAATTCAGCGACAGATAACCAAAGCAATTCAGCGACAGCTCAGGCGAGCATTAACACCCGACCTGGTCCTGGTCCTGCGACCAGATCCTCTATACCTCGGATCGGGATGGGGTGTGTAATTTGTATACGATCAATGTAGAAATCAAATAATAACAGCAGTTGTGGAAGTGAAAATAGAAAACCATTCAAAGATTAGATTTATAACATTTTGAGTTTAAAAAAGGGATGCTCGAAGAAGATTCTTTAGGAAATCTGACCTGCACAGTGAATGGTGTGCAATATGTCTCCCGGAGAGACTGGGGGAAACAACAATTTCTATAAAAGCCAAATGCATAAATCGATCTCTTTTCTCAAAAAGTGTGTTGACCTGCAGTCAGGAAGCGCAAAATCCTTTCGCATCGATTTTTCATGCCTTGAAATCATCTGGATTTCAAGGCTTTTCTTTTCAGCATAAGCTAATATCCATAGCCGGGCTGAAGAGTTAGTGTAAATAATACTGAAAAAAACAGGTGCAAGCACATGTTATAATTAAAAGTAAATATAAAGGAGATTACTTGAAAGATACCTTTGGGGGTCTTTTTTATATGAAAGTCAGAAATACATCCCGCTCTAATACTATTTCTATAATGGCATTAGAACGGGATGTATTTAGTAATTGATCATTTGCGGAAGAGGGTTGTTGGCGGCAGGCGAAATTGACCATTCAGCGTCAGGCTGAAATGACCATTCTCCGCCAGATTAAAACAGCCAATGCATCATAATCAGTTTAGTTTTGGCTGTAGTTTAGAGTTGCTTGTCAGTTACCGGTTTAAGCTCACCGGCCTGTATCGGTATTGTTTCCAGTTTCCTGCCTCGGTAACTGGTGCCCTTAAACATGAACACTGTGGCATCATCGAATGCCCTATCCAGTGCACAGAGCAGATCATCATCTTCACGGAAGAACTCTTTCCACTGGTGTGCGGATTTGTTGCTTGTAAAGATAATGGTGTTAGGCCCATTCTTGGCATAACGGCGGTCAATGACATCGAAGAACATCTGAGTGTTGTCTCTGTCAAATACGCAGCGTCCTATCTCATCAATGATGAGGCAGGAAGGTTTGACCAGGCCATTGATAACGGCTCCCTCCCGGCCGCGCCTGCGGGCTTCAGTAAACTTCTGGTTCAGTTCAGTCGCCTTAAGGAAGTATGTTTTCATTCCCTTCTGGCAGCATTCATACCCGAAAGCCATCGCCAGATGAGTCTTTCCGACACCTTGTGGACCTATGAAGGCCAGGTTCTTATGCGAATAAACCGGAGACAATGACTGGAGGGATTTCAGGCGGTCAACCTGCTTTCCACTTAGGAGGGAGAAATCAAAGTTATCAAATGTTTTAGGCTGTTTATCCGGAAGCCTGCTCAGCCTGAGAAGAGTGCTGATTATCTTGTCCTGCTTCTTCCTGGCAAGGTAATTGAGCAATTCTTTGATGGATTCCAGTTGTTCAGGTGTCAGTTCATGGTCGTCGGCAAAGACTGCCAGCTCTTTCTCGGACAGATCCAGATTCAATGCCGCCGCGTTTTCCTGGATAACTTCGAATACTGTTTTATTCATTCCACAGGCCCTCCTCAAAGTTGAACTTGTCGAATGCAGTATTCGTCTCAGGAGGCTCCACTTGTCTGATCTGTATCCTTACAGGAGCTGAAGGAAGTTCTTCCGGCTGTACCGAAACGTATTGATCTTTGCAGAAGCTGTCGCGCCTGCTCCAGGTTACGTCATGCTTGGTGAGTACTCTGCTCAGGTCAGCCGAATATATATACAGGGTAAAATAATCACGACGTACACGGCAGGTTTTCTGCGTGTATTCGTAGGGAACTCCGAACCTTCGTCCTTCATAGTTTATAAAACCATCGAAAGATATCTTCCTTTCCGGGCAAAGATAGAAATAGAGTTCCTGTGTCATCGTGAGAACCTGAGCAACAGCCATACAGTGAAGGCTGTGCTCATTGTTGGGGATGCAGTCGATCGCTCTGTGATAAGAACTGTTCTGGTCCCTGCACCAGCGAAGGGCTTCATAGTTTAAGTCGGTGACATTGCTGAACGTCCTTGCAGCAAGAAAGTTCTCTTTAACGAAGCGGATCAGCCGTTCCACTGTTCCCTTTGTAAAAGGATGCCTTGGTTTGCACAGCTTTGTCCTGAAACCTGCTGATTTCATGAACGCTTCATAGTCCTTCTGCCAGATAGGATGTCCTTCCTCATCACGCCGGAGAACAACACTCTTCATGTTATCTGTCAGGACATACCTGGGAACACCCATATACGCAAAGGCATGCAACATGCCGATGAAGAGGTTTTCCTGCTTGGCATTCGGGAAGAATTCAACGTACCTCTGCCCGCAATGGTGGCAGATCATGGCAAAGCATGCGGCCCGGTAGACTGCACCACTGTCAGTCTCAACGTGAACAAATCCCCAGTCCATCTGGAAAGATTCACCCGGACCAGTTGAATACCTGCGGCCTCGGTTTCCCTGAGGTGCGACCATCTGGCGAGGCGCAGGGACAAGAGCTCTGTGCTCTTTGATATAATTCTTGATAGTAGTTTTGCCGCCGGCATAACCCAGTTCATGGATCCTGCTGTAACACACTTCCGAGTTGGTCACTCCGTGTCTGAGCAGATCATCGATGACACCGGTATAGCCAGACAGGACAGTCTCCTTGGCTTTCCTGCCGGTGCTGGCATGAGGCTTGACCTCAAAACCATTCTTCTTCAGGCGCCGAAGTTTACTGCGGGAAATGTTTGTCCTGCGACTGAGCTCAGCGAGGTTGATTTTCTGGAGATCGAAGCTGTCTCCTTGTTCGTTCTTTATCTCCTCGATGGCTTGTGTTATGATTTCTTGTAAGTCATTACTATTGGTATCTTCGCGCATTATTCTCCTTTCATGATGCATTGGCTAACATCATTCTAGGAGTTGAAGGACTAATTGTAATGGCTTTTTTATGTTGACGGTAATTGGTCAATTTAAACTGGCGCGGAATGGCGAATATCGCCTGCCGCTAACAGGGTATTGATTAAGCAGGAAATGGCCAGGAATATGGTTGCAATAATCGATATTCTAAAAATGAATATTATTCATTATAAGCGAGCAGCGATACTGCAGCCTTGGAATCAATGGATAATGCATTAACATATCCTGCCTTAATAGAGCCAATTAAAACAGGGATCTTTTCCTCATTTGCAATACAAACACAGGAATAGCGAGCCTTTTTCAATGACTCTAGTTGGATAGCTATTGTTCGATTGTTTAAGTTATTATCGACAATGTTCCCATCAATATCAATAAAACGACAACATATATTTCCGACAGCTTTCATCTGACGTAAATCATCAATATATTTATCATCTATATAGTTTGTTTTGTAGAGACAGCTTTCAGGACTCAATACGCCAATTCCCGGAAATGCGATATCCGGCTTATTGACCATTGCCATCAGGCTGCTCAATTTATTGTCATGAAGGAGCAGATCTACGATGATCGAACTTTCCATGATGACCGGGCAGGGAAGAGAGTTGGAATAAATCAGTCCGAGAGCGTCTGAGGTGTTCTTTAAAATCTCACTGGAATGTGTATTTGCATCACCGTTATCAAGATTCCCGACAATCTGGTACAAAGAAGTCTGCGGAGACATAGTCGTGGGTTGTAAGTATTTTGATATTACATGTAGAGTATTGCCCCAGGAAATGCCGATGGTGTCCCCATCTTTGATCAGGTTTTGAAAGAAAGGAGCGGCAAGAGCAGCGGCATGATTAAGCCGCTGGTTCATATCTTCATGAATGCAGGGAGTTACCTGAACTTCCCGTAAGTTGAATCTCTCCACGATCCTCGTCTTGAGAGTTTGGATTTCAAGGTTCTCAGGCATTTTAATGTTTATAGTGACGATCCCATTTTCTCTTGCCTGAGACAAAAGACGAGAAACCTTAGGACGGGACAGATTAAGTTTGGAGGAAATCTCAACCTGGCTAAGGCCTTCTAAATAGTAAAGAGTTGCAACTTGATAAATGAGCTGTGCTGATTCGGAGAATGTGTTTGTTTTCATTTTTATGTTGATCCCCCAATATTGGCGAAATAAGTAATAGCAGTGAGGAAAACTCACGACAAAGAACAATGCTTTTACTTTATATATATTAGCGGATTATGACAAGTGGTGTCAACTGATTGATGAAATTTTGTTCACAAAATTTAAGACTTCAAATGGAATAAATGCGAAAAGATGATAGCAGATATTTGGAAGGGAAGCTGGAAGATTTACGAATAATTATATGTAAAATTCTGAGATATTAGATAATAATACGTCAACATAAGATAAATAAGAGGAAGAGAACAATTGTAAGAAGTATAAAGTCGAGATAAGATTGAAAATAATTTCTAATTGTGATGTTGCAGATGAAAAATAAGCCAAGATTAAAGCAAAAAATACAAATTAACTGAAATTATTTTTATTAATTATATTGCAAATGTTCGGTGCGGTGTTTATTATTTATGTAGTAGCTATCGTTGATAATGCATCCGGTTTCATTAAATTGAGGAGGTTCTGATTATGGATGTAACAAGACATGACGTTGAAACAATCATTGATGCATCGCTCGGAGCAACACCCGGCCCCACAATCGCACAAGTACAGGCGTTTGTGACTAAGACGTTGGATTATGATTTTGCAGTAACGCTGGCGGAACCCTTTTTCGTCAGATATGCTGCGGAAATCTTGCATCCGGCGGGGAAGAAAGTCTGTTCAGTTATATCATATCCACTTGGTAGTATGAACAGCAAATCCAAATATCTTGAAGCAAAAACAGCAATCGAAGCAGGTGCAGATGAGTTGGATATCGCACTTAATGTGACGGCTATGAAATCCGGACATTTTGATCAGGTGAAGGAAGACCTCCGCCCTTGCATTGAGCTTGCAGAAGGCCGTACGTTCAAGCTTCTTTATTTTGCCAGTATTCTTAATGAAGAAGAGCAGTTACGCGCGTGTGACATTGCGTTGGAACTGGGATTTCCGTTCTTAAAGACGAATCCTGGGTTTGGGTACTCAACAACGGTTGAACAGGTAAAATTCATCAAAGACCATTTTGGCGATCAATTGAAGGTCATGGTTTCCGGAGGCGTCAGAACAAAAGATGATGCAGTTGCTTTTGTGAATGCTGGCGTCAGCCGTATTGCGACCAGTGCTCCGTTCCGCATTGTTGAAGGTTTTTGAGAAGGAGGTCGAAAAAATGAAGAAAACAGAATTGGCAAAATATATTGACCAGACGAATCTCAAGCCGGGCATGACGGAAGACTTTATAACAGAGTTTTGTGAGGATGCTGTTAAAGGTGGATTTGCAAGTGTTTGTATTCTTCCGACGTTAGTGAAAACAGCGGCAAAGGCATTAAAAGGATCTGATACGAAAGTGTGTACTGTGATCAGTTTCCCTTTAGGAATGGATGACCCGGAAGTGAAAATCTGTGCAACTGAAGAAGCAATTGAGCATGGTGCTGAGGAAATTGATCTTGTTGTAAATGTTTGCGCACTGAAATCAGGCAGATATGATATCAATCATGCGGAACTTGCAGGTGTTTCGAAAGCATGCCATGACAAAGGTGTGTTGTTGAAACTGATAATCGAAACGCCTCTGTTAAATGAGGAGCAGGTTGTAAAGGCATGCCAGCTGGCAGAGGAGCATGGTGTTGATATTGTGAAGACATCCACGGGATTTAGCGCAATGCTTCCTCGCTCTACTACGGTAGATGATGTAAAACTTATGCGGGCTAATATTAAACCGACAACAGGACTTAAAGCTGCAGGTGGTATTCGCACTACAAAAGATGCTCTTGCAATGATCGAAGCCGGTGCCACAAGAATCGGTGCCAGTGCAGGTCAGGCAATCGTAGACGGATTATGTGAGTGCTGAAAAATGAGTGAATTGATAAAGCCCGAACAGGTTCGAATTAAAGCGTATGTAAAGGATTGGGAAGAAGCTGTTCGTATTAGTGGAAAACTATTGGAAGACGCCGGTTGTGTTGAACATTCCTATGTAGAGGGAATGGTAAGAGGAGTAAAAGAGTTTGGCCCATATGTAGTCATTGCTCCTGGACTTGCAATGCCCCACTGGTTGAGAGGAGAGGGGGTCATCCAAAGCGGTATTAGTGTTGTAACGTTGAGGGAACCGGTTTGTTTCGGTAACGAGGATAACGATCCTGTACATGTCGTAATAGGATTAGCCGGCGCCAATGACAATCTGCACTTAGATATTCTTGCAGCTATTGCAGAAATCTTTGAAGATGTAAACAAGGTATACGAAATAGCGGAATATGAGGATCCACAGGCGATAGTAAATTTATTTAATAATATGGAGATAAATATATGAAAATTGTAGCTGTTTGCGGCTGCGGAATGGGCAGCAGCGTTGTTCTGAAAATGAACGCTAAGAAAGCACTTGATTCCCTAAACTATAAGGCGGATCTTGAAGTGGCAGATCTGATGACGGCTAAAGCAGCTATTGCGACAGCAGATCTGGTCCTTATTGGTAAAGAACTGGCAAAAACGGTCAAAGATGTGCAAGCGCCGGTAATAGTGCTGAATAGCTTTGTTAACAAGAACGAAGTCAGAGAAAAACTTGAGAAGTATCTTCGCGAAGCCGGAGAGATCTAAGGAGGAGCCCGTGAATCGATTTGAAGGTAAAGTTGTTGTAGTGACCGGGGCCGGTCAGGGACAGGGCGAACACCTTGCAAAACGTTTTTATGAAGAAGGCGCAACTGTTGCACTCATGGAATTAAACTATGAGAATTTGGAAAAAGTTGTGTCAGAATATGCTCCTGCCGATCCTTCCCGCTTTGTTCCCTTCCGAGTTGATGTCAGTGATGTGAATTCAGTGAATGACGTTTTCAAAAAAGTTGGTGAGCAATTCGGGAAAATTGATTTCCTTTGTAACAACGCAGGCGTTCTTCATAAAGGCATGATTGAGACAAGCACAGATGAGCATATAAAACTGATGGTTGGCGTCAACCTGCTTGGCCCAATGTACTGTACGCGTGCAGCAATTCCTTTTATGAAGGAACATGGTGGAAACATCCTGAACGTTGCTTCTATTCTTGCAACTTTCCCAAATACAGGGGCAGGCGCATATGGGGCAGCTAAAAGCGGAGTTATCACATTAACACGTGTATGGGCTGCAGAACTGGCTCCATATAATATTCGTGTTAATTGTTATTCACCGGGTACGATTGTTACGCCTATGATGGATGAAATATTTGCACAGCACAGGGAAGAAGCAAAACTTGCTCAGATTCCGCTGAGACGATTTGGCACCTGTGAAGATATTTACAATGTTGCCAGTTTCTTCTGTTCGGATGAATCTTCTTTCCTCACAGGACAGATCATTGGTGTAGACGGTGGCATTTGGGCGACGCAGACACCGAATGCGGCGTGGAAAAAGTGATTATTAGATCAGATGTATAAGGGGGATAGAAATGATTAGTTTTATCACAAATTATCTTGCGTCACCTATGGTAGTTTTGGGCGTTGTTGCACTGATTGGTCTGATCATTTTGAAAAAACCCGTCGGTGAAATCATCAGTGGCGTGCTTAAAACAATGATGGGTTATACTGTTCTTTCAGCAGGTACCGGTATTATTGGAGATCCGATCACCCTTCTGACAGGACTTGTCCAGACAATAATGAAAACAGATGGTGCTGTGCTTCCGCTATACTGGGCAGTTACGGGAGAGTCCATGAAACTATGGGGAACGGAAGCATCTCTTATGTTTGTTATCGGTTTCGTTCTGAATATGATTCTTGCCCGTGTCACAAAGTTTAAGTACCTGGCGCTGACCGTTCATCTGCAGTTGTTCTGGACTGGATTTATGGCATGTATCATGGCCACGGCTGGATTCAACAGCACAAGCATTATTATTATTGGTGGTATTATTACCGGTATTTATTACTGGGTTGCAACCGGTATTTCTGCTCATTATATCAGAGACTATACCGACGAGCATGCGAACTTTACACCGAGTGTGGTCGGTGTTATCGTAGCGGGAGAAAGTGCACGTCTTTTCCAGAAGAATAAAATTGATACCGAAAACATCAATTATCCGGAGTGGATGGAATTCTTAAAGGACAGCACTCTGGCGTGCGTGGTTTCAGTTTTGCTTATGAATATTGTGTTCGCAATCATTGCGGGGCCTTCAGTAGTTGCAGAATACGCGGGGACAACACCTGTTCCGCTGTATATTGTTACAATGGCTATCACATTTGGTGGTGGTATTGCTGTTATTCTTTATGGCGTACGTATGATGCTGTCAGAACTGATTCCGGCTTTCTCCGGTATTGCAGAGAAGTTCCTGCCGAATGTTATCCTTGGCCTGGATTATCCGACTGCTTATCCTTATGCAGGCACGTCTGTTATGTTTGGCTTTGTATTTAGCCTTCTCGGTTCAATTGTCGGCACGATCGTTATGGCACTTGTTGGGGTCAGCCCTGTTGTTGTTCCCGGTGTTCAGATCAACTTCTTTGAAGGCGCTCTCATCGGTGTATATGCGAACGCCAGAGGTGGATTGAAAAATGTCATTTTCTCGTCCTTTATCTGCGGATTTGCGTTACAGTTCCTTGTGGCATTTACATTCCCGTTGACAGGACAGTTGATGGCCACCAATGGAGCATATGAGGCCATTGACTTTAATACAATTGGCTTACTTCTTGCCAAATTGTTCAACCTTTTTAAGTAAGTAACAGCAGGATTATATTGTTTGTGATCAGGTGCGGGGTTGCTGTCTTTGAAGCATCAGGACAGCAACCCTGTTTGAAAAAGAATTCACTATGGTAAAGAATAATACAGACTCTTGGCAAGATTATATTGAAACGCTGCACAGTGATAAATACCTTTCCAAAATGTTCTTATCCTATGAAAAGACAGCACGTCTTGTATCTGAAAAATGTGTTGTAGATGTAGGATGTGGATTTGGATGGGGGGCATTTTTATATTTGATGAATGGTGCATCAAAAGTTGTCGGTTTTGATACAGATAAAGAGAGAATTACTTTTGCAAAGAAAGCATTTTCGGATGAGAGGATTACCTTTACAACTGATCAAGAAGAGCTGTTCAAATCAAAGCCGGATATTGCTTCTTTGTTTTATGTTTTGAGTCGGGAAACAGATGAAAATCAGTTGGCAGATATTCTTTGTGGTTTGAATGCAAATCAAATCCATATCGCAGTAAAGAGTCAATATAGATCACAGTTAGAGCATTTACTGCAAAAGATAGGGAAGGTATATGAAACAAACTCTTTCATTGTCAGAGCATTAAATGATTCTGAAGAAATAGTAGAAGTTGTTTTAATTCGGGGAAAGACATGATAAAGTATAAACTTGTTATTTTTGACTGGGATGGAACCATAGGTGATACATTTCCCGGCGCGTATCGTGTGCTTAACAGATTACTTCGAGAGAATGGTCGGGAGGATATAAGTAAGGACGACTATTCGAGAATAGCACACAGTGGCGCAGAATTCCTCGTATCTTCTGCTATGGGGATTAAGAATAATACCGAGCGGTCACGAAAACTCTATCAGAAATATGTGGAGTTTTATCTGGATGATCCGGAATTTGAACTGTTTTCAGGAGTAAAGGAAACACTGGAAAAAATGCGCAATGAAGGTGTTTCATTGGCGGTAGTATCTAATAAAATGACATCTGTTGTCAGGCTGCAGATCAAACTTAGTGGTTGTGAGACGCTTTTTGATCATGTATTGTGTGAAAATGATGGCTTTCCGATGAAACCATCTCCAGAAGGAACTTTAGAAATTGTCAAAAAGAGCGGCGCAGCACTTTCTGAAACATTGCTGGTAGGTGATAGTATCATTGATGTAATTACTGGTCGAAAATGTGGGATTGATACCTGTTTCGTATCTTATGGTATCGGAAGGCCGGAATTTGATGAAAATATACGACCTGATTATCAAATCGATCGGTTTGACAAGTTATATGAAATTGTTATGGTTTGATGTGGTGAATTGAAAGAAAGTTATCCGAGGAAATAGTAAAAATCAGAAACAGAGGCACCTTAGGGCGGCCCTCGTAAGAAAGTTTTATAGTTTTCAGGAATGGCATGATCTTCGGGTCATGCCATTTCCTGCTACATCAGTTCACTCAGTGGTGTTGTTGACCTTTTAAAATGACATATTTTAGCTCTGCTTGCCTGTCTCTGGATTGCTCGTTATACTGTCATAAGAATAAATGACAGAAGGAGAGCCCCAGAGACGTCCCTACCAAAGATGTTCCTCTGAGGCTCATGGTATTGCTACCATGTATAGCTTAACAGATTACGTCCGTGAGGGACAGTACATTTTTAACTGCGAGCAGTGATTATATTTGCCCGACCTGTAAAAAAGGCCATCTGCACTACCGTGATCACTGCAAACGCATCCTCCGACACGAAGGCGGTGCCTCGGAATGGCTCTGGATCCCAAGATGCCGGTGCAACAATCCGGGTTGCGGAAAGCTCCACCGCATGCTGCCGGATCTGATGGTAAGGTTCAAGCAGTATTCCGCTGAGCTGATCTCCGGTGTCCTGGATGATATCGTTCATCCGGATGACGCGGATTCGGAAGACCGGCCCTGTGAGGATACCATGAAGCGCTGGCATCACTGGTTGATGGCAAACGAACTGCGTATCGACGGAACGCTTAAGTCCGTCGGCTGCCGGGACCTCGGGTTTGACGAGGCGCTCCTCCGTTCCGGCACATCCCTGCTCGAAAGGCTCAGACAGACCTCGGAGCGATGGCTTGAGACCATCCATACCATCATTTACAATTCAGGCGGTTTCCTTGTGCCTGTCTGAACGGCCCCGGATTACCGACTTTGCTTTGCTGTCACAAAGGGCTTCCGGATATGATCACCGTAAAGGAGGTGGTCTTATCCATGAATACGATTGAAAGCACCAAAAAGTGGCAGGAGGACGAAGCACTCCGCCGGTTCCGACTGATTTCGCCGATCCTGGACGAATCCCTTGATCCGGCAAAACGGCTGCAGCTTCGGAAGGAGATCGCTGAAAAGAACGATGTAACGACCAGAAGCCTGTATCGTTACGAGGCAGCTTACCGGGCAGACGGTTTCGGCGGGCTCAAGCCCATGAACCGTGAGCAGAGACGCTCGTCTGCCCTGCCGGAAAACTTCGACGAACTGGTCGGAGAAGCGATCCAGCTGAAACGCGAGGTGCCGACCCGTTCTGTCGCCCAGATCATCCTGATCCTGGAGATGGAGGGACTGGTCGCGCCGGATATCCTGAAACGTTCTACCTTACAAAGATATCTCTATGACGCCGGTTTCGGTAAAAAGCAGATGAAGAAATATACCGAAGCCAGGAGCAGTTCCTCGCGTCGCTTCTGCAAGGCACACCGGATGCAGCTGGCACAGGCGGATATCAAGTACATCATGAAGCTTCCCATCGGCCCGAACGGAAAGATGGTACAGTGTTATATCTGCTCCATCATCGACGATCATTCCAAGATGATCCTCGGTACCGGCGTTTATGACAATCAGGAGGCCGCGATCGTGGAAGATGTATACCGCCGCGCGATCCTTTCCTTTGGCGCTTTTGATGCCACGTATGTCGACAATGGGAGTCAGTTCATCTCCAAAGAGCTGGTCGACGCGCTCTCAAGGCTTGGGATCCGGCACCTTCGGGCAAAGCCGTATTCCGGCCAGAGCAAAGGAAAGATCGAGGTCTATAACCGCCTGATCAACAGCTATATCACTGAATGCCGCGCCCAGAAGGTAAAGACCCTTGAGGAAGCCCGCCACTGGTGGAACCTGTTTGTCGAGGACTACTACCACGACAAGCCCCATGAAGGCATCCGGGAATACTACAAAAGTCAGGGGATTGATGTCCCTGCAGAAGGAATCACGCCCCGGCAGGAGTTCAACCGCGATTCCCGCCCGCTGAAATATCTGGACGCCGGGATCGTCGGACAGGCGTTCCTGCACCATGATACCCGTGAAGTTGACAAAGGTGCCTGCATCAGCTTCGAAGGCCGGAAATACGAGGTCAGCGCTGCACTGATCGGCGCCACCGTGGAGATCTCCTGGGATCCAATGGCCTCAGAAACGGTCACCGTAAGTTATCCGGGCATGAAGCCCTTCCTTGCAAAGCCGCTCGTGATCGGGGAATTCTCCGATCCAAAGCCGGAGCTGCCGCAGAGCATGCTTCCGGAGGAAGTGGAATGTTCCCGTTTCCTGCAGGGCCTGCAGAAGGTGCATGACAAAAAGCGTGTCCACAGCACGAACGCGATCTCCTTCGGGGAATACAGGAAGGAGGCGGACAGCGATGTATGAGCAGTTCTTTGAGATGACACACACGCCGTTCACACGGGATGTGCCGCCGGAAGATTTGTATGAATCTCCTGCTATGAGGGATGCGCTGGGACGTCTCGCATATGTGGCGGACCGTCAGCTTTTTGCTGTCGTAACAGCAGATGCCGGCTGCGGAAAATCCACCCTGATCCGGAAGTTCGCGGCGAGTCTGCCAAAGGAGAAGTACATCCTACTGTATCTTTCGGATTCAAAGCTGACGCCAAGGTGGTTTTACAGGGGGTGCCTCGACCAACTTGGAATGGAGGCCCGATTCTACCGGGGAGATGCCAAACGTCAGCTCCAGAAGGAGATCGAGATCATCCGCGGGGTACAGAAGAAATATGTTGTCTGCGTCCTGGATGAGGCGCATCTTCTGGAAAAGGAGATGCTGGAGGAATTCCGTTTCCTTCTGAACTACCGGTATGATTCCATGAGTCCGATGGCGCTGGTACTTGCCGGCCAGACCGAGCTCTGGGAAAACAAGCTGAGGCTCCAGAGGTATGCTGCAATCCGTCAGAGAATCGATATCAACTGTGTCCTTCCTCATCTGGACCGTTCGGAAACAGAGCAGTATATCCATTCCCATCTGTCCTATGCGGGCAGCAACAGGGATATCTTCAGTGATAAAGCGCTGGATGAAGTTTTCAAGGTAACGACGGGAATCCCCCGTATGATCAACCGGATCTGTGAAAAAAGCCTGATGTACAGCTTCCAGCAGCAGAAACGGATCATTGACGATTACATGGTCAAGTATGTAGCAGAGCATGAAATGCTTGCATAACGCTCATCAGATAATCCCGGTGCCGTCTGGCAAAAGGCGGTACCGGATACTTGTGAAAGTGATGACAGAATTGCAAGCAATTCAGCGACAGATAACCAAAGCAATTCAGCGACAGCTCAGGCGAGCATTAACAATATAACCTGCATCTTTGGTGAACTGGAAGGTGATAAGGTTGTTCAGAAGGGTGTCTACGCTAAGATGGCCAGAGGAGAGATGGTACGTTTTATGGCAGGAATCCATGCAGAGACTCCGGAGCAGATAAAGGACTTTAACTGGAGCGGGTATCATTTTGATGATGACCGCTCTTCGGATCAAGAATATATTTTTATCCGCACAACAATACCGGGAAAAGGAAGTCTATCGTTGTGAGTAGACATGAGGACCAGAGACAATATGCATATTCGAGAACTCAGAGCCGATGAAACCGAATTACTGAAGGATTTTCTTTACGAGGCGATATTTATACCTGAAGGTGTGGAGCCCCCGGACAAATCGATTATCTATCAGCCAGAGCTTTCTTTGTATTATGAAGATTTTGGCAGCGGTTCCGCGGATAATTGCCTTGTAGCAGAAACGGATGGCAAAGTGGTTGGTGCCGTATGGACACGAATCATGAATGACTATGGACATGTGGTTGATGACACACCGTCTTTTGCAATCTCACTGTACAGGGAATATCGTGGCAAGGGCATCGGAACAGAAATGATGAGGAAAATGCTGACACTTCTCGCAGAGCAAGGGTGGAAGCAGGCTTCTCTTGCAGTACAGAAAGTCAATTATGCAGTCCGGATGTATGAAGCCGTCGGTTTCCGGATAGTTGATGAGAATGCAGAAGAATATATTATGGTGCGGGAATTATGAAAAACGCTTTGATCGAGAATATCGTCAGGTTACATACCACAGAACTGGGTGCTGAGCGGATCAGAAGGAACCTTGGTCTGACCGAAGATCCGGTGGAATGGTGCCGCTCGAAGATACTGGATAAAAATGCCGTCATAGGGCGGAAGGGAAAAAATTGGTATGTGAGTGTTGACGGCTGTGTGATTACGGTCAATACAGGCAGTTATACGATTATCACGGCACATAGGGAGAAGTGAGTATGGCATCAAGCAAGGGATACCTGGATTTTATATTGGAACAGTTATCGGATCTGGAGGAAATTTCCGATCGAGCCATGATGGGCGAATATATCATATATTATCGCGGCAAGGTGGTCGGCGGCATTTACGATGATCGTTTTCTCGTAAAGCCCACAAAGTCTGCTAAGGCTATGATGCCGGATGCGGATATGGAATTGCCCTATGAAGGAGCAAAGGGGATGCTGCTCGTAGATGATGTGGAGAACAGGGAGTTTCTTCGCGGGCTGCTGGAAGCGATGTATGAAGAACTTCCTGCTCCGAAGAAAAAGAAGTAAGGACGAAGGCTGACTACAAATACAGACAGGGTGAACATAAATGAGCAAACACAAGATGGTGGACGGGCGACTGCTCCAGATGAATAAAAGCTATGGGCAGCTGAAACAGAAGCAGAAAGAAAAAATCTCGGAGTGGATGTATCAGGCCTATCGGAAGCAGACCTCGGGAAAACTGTCGGATGAGGAAGCACTGCAACTCGTTTTTGACCGGATTGAAGAGGCAAAGATCTGGATCCCGGATTATGAGATCCTTAACCGCTATCGGGCAAAAAAGAACCAGTTCAGGAAACGTCTCGCCGGAGAAAATGTACCTCAGCATATCTTTGTGATGGAAAGCATCCTGGAAAAAGCAACGCAGAAGATGGATGCCCTGGAGAAGAAGATTGAGGAGTATGAAGCATTCCAGGCGGAGATCCGAAAACTGGAGGCATATTATACAAGCCCACAGTGGAAGGCTGACTTTGCGGCAGATGAAGCGGGACAGTATCCGGATAAGCTGAAGCGGGGTGTGCTTTCAGAGGACGGAATCTGGAACATGCTGGAGCGGAACAGGGAGCTGCTGCGGAGACTCGGTATCTCGGAGGTGCCGTGATTATGAAATGGCAGAGGATGTCGGCATAAAAGTCGGGACAAATCTGTTTGCAAAGAAACTTCTTGATTGCATCACTGAGGAAATGAGGCGTTCATTTTGGAATACAGGAAGACAATTATTGATTTACAATTAAAACTGACCCAGGTTTTACGAGTAAAACTGACCCATCCTAGCGGCGGGGTCGTGAGTAAGTAAGGCCAGTCCTGATACACTGTACCTTGAAAATTTAACACTCTGAATTGACCCACCCAATCCTGTAAAGTACAATCCTCTCCGTGTGCAATCAGTCACGGAGAGGAGGCGAAAGAAGGTGTACGGATTGCAAGATTGGGCAGCTGTCCAACGGGTCTATAAGCAGACCCATTCGAAACGTGAAACCGCGAAGATCCTGAAGATCTCACGCAATACAGTGAGAAAGCTGTTGGAACTGAAGGAAGAACCTACCTACAAACGCACGGTTTATAAGTCCTGTCTGGATGCGTATAAAGAACTCATTATCGAATGGCGATGTGAACCATACGAATTCAACGGCACAAGGATTTTTAAGGAGCTGAAGGATAAAGGTTATACCGGAAGCATCGGCCCTGTGTACAGGTTCCTGCAGAGAGTGGATGAAGATGTGGGCTTAATCAGTTCAAAAGCTACGGTTCGGATCGAAACACCGCCGGGAGACCAGGCACAGTTCGACTGGTCCGAATACTCCATGGTAGTAGGCGGAAGGGAGCGAAAAGTGTATTGTTTTGCAATGATCCTTGCTGCATCCCGGAAAAAGGCTGTCTGCTTTTCTCTGAAGGTAGATGCTGCGGCGGTCTATGAAGCAATACAGGAGCTGTTTGATGACCTGGGTGGTGTGACTCTGGAACTGCTGATCGATAATCCGAAGGCTCTGGTTATTGAGAACAATCCAAAGAGCGAGGATGAGATCCGCTATAATCCACAGGCGTTAATTCTGGCCAAACATCTCGGGACGGAATTGAATGCATGTCCCTGCTACTGGCCCCGTAAAAAGGGAAAAATAGAATCCCCGTTCAGGTACATTGAAGAGCAGTTCGTAAAGGGTAACACATTTGCCACTATGGAAGAGCTGAACCGGCGAGGCAAGCAGTTTATTAGTGAGTGGTGTGACGAGGTTCATGGGACGACAAAGCGTGTTCCTAACCAGCATTACCTGTTGGAGGAGAAAGCTACGCTTCTTCCGCTTCCAAAGACACACTATCGTATCAAAAAGCTGCAGCCCCGGATTATCAGTCCTGACAGTTTCATCAGTGTTGGTGGCAGTAAGTACAGCGTACCGGTGAAATATGCGGATAAAACGCTCCAGATCCGGCTCGTTTATGGTTTCCGGATCGAAATCTACGATATGAAGGAGAACCGTGTGCTGACGCTGGAAGCTTCAGACAAGAAGCATGACGTGAAGACAGACCCTGTGCATTATGAGGCGATCGCAACGCCGGTCAGCACTTCCATTCCGCAGATCAGAAGGGACTTCACCAGCCGTTTCACGAATGGCCAGCGTTATCTCGACGCTGCAGGCAGGAAGTTTGACCAGCCGACGCATTACGCCAGGAAGATCATGCTTCTCGGAGACCTGTATGAAGACTCCACGCTCGACCGCTTTATCGGTTACTGCATCGATGTGGACAAGATGGATATCACATCGTTTAAGGAAATCCTCCGGGATTACAACGCAGGAAAACTGGCACTTCCTGAACCGGTTTCTGAAGATACACAGTCGGGCTGTGGGATGGATTACCGGGATGATGACCCTGCGCTGACCCGGGACTGCAGCTATTATGAAGCGAATGCGATGGCGGAGGTGCATGGATGAAACAACAGACATATCAAACGAATGCGGAATACATCGAAGCCATGATGAAGCAGTTCAAACTGGTAGACATGCGCGAACAGTACCGTGACCTGATCCTGGAAGCTGAATCCTCTTCCATGGACTATGAATCCTTTCTTGTACGGCTCCTTTCCGTTGAGGAAGATGGGAAACGAAGCCGTCGGACAGATAAGCTGAAGAAGGAAGCGTGTTTCGAGTCAGAAAAGCGGCTGGAAGACATCGATTACAGTTTTAACCGGTCATTGGATAAGGACAAGATCACGGAGCTTGGCAGACTTGATTTCATGGATGCAGGCGAGAACGTCATCATTATCGGACCGCCCGGTGTAGGGAAAAGTATGATAGCGACAGGGATCGGCATGAATGCTGTCCGAGCAGGATTCAGGGTACTCTTTGCAAACGCCAAAGAGCTGATCGATCGTCTCTATGAGAGCATGCAGGAAGGGACGCTACGGGAAATGCTGGAGGAACTGGACAAGATCCCCCTGCTGATCGTGGATGAACTCTCGTATTTAAAAATGGACAGAGAAAGAGAGAGCCTTTTCTTCCAGGTAATCCGCCACCGGTACGAAAAAAGCTCCCTCATCATTACGACCAACCTGCCAATGGGAAGATGGGACGAACTTTTTACCGGCAAACTGGCCGCCACGGCGATCTTGGACCGCCTGGTGCACCATTGCCATATCCTGAGTATAACGGGCGACAGCTATCGTGTCAAAGGGTCAAAACAGAGTGTTAAATGAAAGGTATAATAGAAATGAAGATAAGCAAAGAAAAAAGACAGTTCTTGAAGAAGGAACTGAGGGAATACGAAAAGAACACGCCTATGACAGAAGAAGAAAGGAAAATCCTGCACGAATGGGTGGATGATGGGAACAGTGTGCATGAAAACGGGGCTATGGCTTGTTATGAAGGTGGCAGGCCAATGGATTTCCTGGATGTTTACCGGGAGGAGGAAGAGATCCGCCGGGCACTCAATACCATGAGCTACGAGGAAGGAAGCAGATATCTCCTTGAAGAATACGGTATCGACCGTGACGGAGTGATGACACCGAAACCGCCTACTTATGAAGAATTGAAAAAGAAAGCAAACCGGCTTTACCGTACATGCTTCCTGTATTGGGAAGTTCTTGTCGCCAATGATCTGCGGGATGAAGCATACGAGTACGTACGTGAACATATCGACGAGGAATGGCCTTTCGATTCGTTCGACTGGGATATCGCACAGTAGGAGGTGCCGTATGGGAAAAACTATCATAGGGGAAGAAACCTTCCCAAAGATCATTGAGGAATACAATTCCGGTGGTAAATCAGCAGCGTATGATTATCTTAGAGGCCAGTACGGTATTAAACACCCGTACTTTGTGATAACACGGATCAAGGAATGCGGGAAGTATTCATATGATGCAGATACGGACCATTTCTCCGAAGCTGTCACAAACACGGCAGATGGTGTTTTCATGGATCTTGATGAATTATGCGGCAGAACTGCACTATCAGCAGCACACCAGGCGAAGCCTGTCACAGATCCGCGGCCTGCGGCAATGGAGCGATTGGTTCATGAACTCATCAGCGACCGTCTGCTGACACTAAGCAGGTATATAACTCTGGATTCTTCGACGAGAACGATCCTGATAGATCAGACATCGCTGTCGGCAGACGGATATCAGGTGGTAACTCATTAACAGGGTGGGTCAATTCACAGTGTAAAAATCAGGATTGACAGATAGAATTGACCCGCCTTAGCAATCCGTTTTTCTGGGTACTAAGGTGGGTCAACTTTCAACGAAAAAGTGGGTCAATTCTACTTGACATTCAACAACAATCACATTGAAGGACGGTAGGAAATGTATCCTACGTAACGGGACGGAAAAGGATGGGAAGGCTGTCCTGGACAATTTCATTCTGACACACGAGCAGACGGACAATCTGCTTTCCTATGCGGATGAATCGGATATCACTGTGGAGCAGGAGGCTCAGTTCCTGAAGAGCAAGACAGAAAGCGCCATGGAGTTAGAGATACTGGCGGAAGTGGAGGGTATTGTTGCCGGTCTGGCC
>Ga0256405_10005227_pt1 | contig 22875 bp, 11 predicted proteins | sample RumenRJG_02DNA_FD_189096 | JGI IMG/M metagenome (GOLD analysis project Ga0256405, IMG submission 189096) | Bovine rumen microbial communities from Lethbridge, Alberta, Canada - RJG_02 | ecosystem: Host-associated > Mammals > Digestive system > Stomach > Rumen | place: Canada: Alberta... | reverse complement strand
GGACAGACTATGTCAATTATGTGTAGCCGAAACCTTGCCACACCAATTTAGTCATCCAACCTTATCAGAGTTATTGTACGCGAGCTCATCGCAAGGCGATTCGCCTTCTACATCTTGCGATCAAAACTCATATAGATAGCTTTATAGAAAGAAAACAGTATCAAAAACGACAGGGATTCGGCAGGACCACTGTATATGGCTGTCCCGCTGTAAGGCAAAACGGGGAACCCTCTTAAGGAAGGTTCCCCGTTTGTTGTTGGGTTGTTTTCCGGATCCGAAAATCAGTCAGCCGTCAGGCCGGAACGCTCGATACCCTGAACGATGTATCTCTGACCGAAGAGGTAGAGGATGATCAGGGGAGTGATGATCAGAATACCGCAGGTATTCGTGATGGCGGACGAGTACAGGGACTGGCCCGCGTAGTTCGTGTCGAGCGACTTCGGGATCTTGATGATATCGGGAAGGAGCTTGTCGCCGGCCGTGGTGTAGAACAGGTCGGTGTAGAAGTTATCCGTCCACTGCCAGCAGAAGGCGAACATGAAGACCGTGATCATCATCGTGGTGGAAAGCGGGATAATGATCGAGAAGAAGGTTCTCATGATGCCGGAGCCGTCCAGGTAAGCGGACTCTTCCAGTTCATCCGGGATACCGCGGAAGAACTGTCTCAGCATGAAGATGTACAGACCGTTCTTATAGGCAAGGCCCGTCAGGGACAGGATGTACAGCGGCCAGTTCGAGTTGATGAAGTTGATCGATGTCTTGCCGCCTGTTACGTTGATCGCGTCGACCACACCGCCTCCCAGGAAGTTGATGATGCCGAGCACGTCGAAGTAACGGAACTTCATGAAGAGGGAAAGCTGCAGGGTCGCGTGAGGCACCACCAGGGTGAACAGCACGCACAGGAAGAGGATGCTGTTGCCCTTGAACTTGAACTTCGCAAAGCCGTACGCGATGAACATGCAGATGAAGGTCTGGATGATAGCGCACACCAGGGACAGGATGAAGGTATTGAGAAGGGCTTCCCAGTACTTGTTGTCCTTGATGATGGCTCTGTAGATCTCAAGATTCGGGTGCTTCGGGATCAGGACCACCGTCACGTCCACGAAGTCTTCCTTGGACATGAAGGAGGAGGAGATCTTGGAGAAGAACGGGAAGAGAATGACGTAGGAAATACCAAGGAGGAGAACCAGGCGGAAGATGTAGTAGATAACCTTTTTCAGGGTGTACAGGTTGATCAGCTTCGCCTTGACACGGTCCCAGAACGGAGTCCGGTCCTCGAAGTCCACCTTGATGGTGTTCTTCGTTTCTTTTTTGATTTTCGGTGCAGTCTGCGCGTTATTCATCAATCAGTTCCTCCTTTCTCAGTCTCTTCTCTGATAGAAGATAAATCCGCTCAGGATACCGGCCACGGCCGCCAGGATCAGGATGACGATCAGGAAGTACATCCAGGACATGGCGGAGGAGAGGACGTTGCCGTCCGCCTGCTCGTAAACCGTGGAGATATAACGCATGACCGCGTTGTCGTCCGCCGTGAAGGCGTCGATGATCGTGTAGATGGTATTCACCAGGATCATCGGGGACACCATGGGCAGGGTGATCTTCCAGAATGTTTCCCAGCCGGAAGCGCCGTCGATGGAGCAGGATTCGTAGATGGCGGGAGAGATGGACTGAAGTCCGGAAAGGAAGATCAGCATCTGTACGCCGCAGCGGTTTACGATGTTGAAGATGTTGTTGACCATCTGCACCACGTATTCCACGATTTCGGTACCGACCATCATGTTGTCGAAGAGCCGTTCCACGTCCAGGACGGAAACGATCTGCGTCGCCTGGGACTCCTGGCCGGAACCGTCGTCGATACCGGAGGACTCCTGCATGTAGGAGCTCAGGGTATTGGCGCGGTCGATGTCGGAGATCAGACCGGTGGTCAGGATGACCGGGATGAAGAAGATAGCACGGAACGCGGCGCGTCCGATGATCTTCTGGTTCAGGATAATGGCGATAAACAGGGAGAAGATGACTATGGAAGGAATGTCGAGGATGAGCTGTCTCAGTCCGGCCACCAGCGTCGTCACATAGGAGGTGTCGACGAGGAGCGCGTCGGAGTAGTTCTTCCAGCCGACGAATTCAAGCCGGTAGCCGCCGCCCACCAGGATCTTGATCTCGTTGAAGGAGTACTTGATCGAGTCAAAGATGATGGGCAGATAGATCAGAACGAAGCCGATGAGGAAGGGGAGTACGAATATCCAGCCGGCCTTTGCCTTCTTGGATTCAAGAGAGGCTCTGCTCTTTTTCTTCTTACCGGGGGCATCGACCTGAATCTTCTGTTTCTTTCCGCCTTTGCCGGCGTCAATATTTAAGTTCATGAATGCGCTCCCCTTTCTTAACCAATTCTTTCAAAGCTCAGAGGACCGACGTTGATCTTCTGGCCGTTGTAGTTGACAACGATGTTGAAGGAGTTGTAGTTGATGATGAAGCTGACGCCGCCTTCGTACTCGACGCGCACCACGGAGCCGCGGGTGGTCTTGTACTTGTCGAGGCCTTCTTCTTCCTCTTCTTCCTCATCGGGAACAAGCTCGCCGAACTCGTCGTAGTGGAAGCCTTCGGGAGCTTCTTCCTGCTCGTCGTCGGCGGGAGCGGGAGCTTCCTCTGCGGCCTCTTCGGCGGGTTCTTCCACCGCGGTGCCGGCAGCCTCGGCAGCTTCAGCCGCGAGACGGGCTTCCAGTCTGGCCGCGCGCTCTTCCTTCTCCTTCTTCTCAGCCTCGGCTTCCTTCACGGCCGCTTCTTCAAGGGCCTTGGCGGCAGCGTCGGCTTCGATTTCGTCTTCGTCGGGAACGCGCTCAGCGTCGAGGAATTCGTGGTCAACGATGTAGGAGGTCTGCAGATCCTTGATGGCGTTGTTCAGAGTGCTGTAGTAGCGCTCCACGTCGTCCTTCCAGATCTCGTAGGAAACGGAGTAATACTTGGAGAGTCTGAAGTCTTCCTTCAGGTCGCTGGTGTTCTGGTAGGAGAGCATGAAGTACATGGCGGCGCCGTTTTCGATGGCGTGCAGGATGCCTTCATTGATGTCGCCTTCCATATTGATCGGCGTGCCCGCGAAGACCTTGGAGCCGTGATAGACCATGCCGAGGAACGGAATGGATTCGCTGGCCTTCACGTAAGTGGAGGAGGTCAGGGAGGCATTCAGGATGACGTCCGCGTACTTGACGGCGAAGGCGTTGCCCTCTTCGATCATGACGTGGGGGATGTCGTTGCTGATGCGTTCCAGCAGATCCAGCGTGAACTCCTTGTTGTCCTCGCGGTGGTACGGCTCGTCTTCATCGAAGTCGGAGTTCAGGTCGGTACCGAGGGTGGAAACGGAGATGGCGTCATTGCCGTAGGAGAGGTACGTGGGTCCGAACTTGTCGTAGAGCCGTCCGAAGTACGCCGGGGAGATGGCGATGGCGAAGGAACGGTCGAAGCTCTGCGTAGCGGCGTCGTAGGCGCGTCTGGTGGTATACCGGTCGTCGATGGTGCGGACCGCGTGCCACTTCAGGGAGATGCCGTCGAACAGCTCCTGGTTGCGGATGTACACGAAGTCGAAATCGGGGTAGACGGTGAAGTTGTTGGCCTTGGCGAAGTCAACGAGATCGTTGAAGCCCTTCTTGCCGCCCACCACGCGGGTCCACTTCAGACGATAAGGAACCGTGGGGTTCATACCGCCGTTGGCGTAGCCGGTGAGCTTGAAGTTGATGTTGCTGATGCCCTTCTCGGAGAGTTCAGAGTAGATGGTCTCGATGTCCTCGAAGGTGGTCAGGGGCGTATCCACTTCCACGGGGAAGGACAGGATGCGCTCGGTGGTCTTGATGGAACCGAAGGTCTCGATGAACAGCGGGACATCCGCCTTCACGTCGGCCGCGGTCATCTTGGTAAGGTCGCCTCTCGCGGTCATGTAATCGCGGTAGGCGGTGGCCATGCCGGTCCACTCAGCCTTGTAGCCGTCGGTGCCGTTGGCCTTGGCCACGTTCTCATCCTTCAGGAAGAAGTACTGGATTCTGTAGGAGTCGGTGTACTTTCTCTTGGAGGTCACGGTCCAGGTCGCGGAGCCGGACACGGAGATGGAGTCGGCCAGGTTGTACTCGTCGGACGGACGAGGCGTGAACATGGCGTACACGGTGTTGTACGGATGGAGGGAACCGCCGCAGACCGCCATCAGGGAGGCCAGGGAGTCGCCCTCGGTGATCACAGCCAGGAAGCCGTTGTTGTAGGTAGTTTCCTCAGCTTCAGCATCCGCCGCGTCGCCGGAAGTAGGAGCAGCAGCCGCGCCGCCGGGCGTTCCGGGATAGGTGGTCACGACGCCGTAGTAGGGCATTCTCATGCTCTCGGCGTGCTGACCGGAGATCTCATGGTACGCGTAGTCCGCGCCGTAGAGCTGGCCGGACAGGTTGACGGACTGGCCCTTGAAGTCCTGGAACCGGATCAGGGCGCCGGAGCCGTCGGGAATCACGGAATAGCCCTCGTACTTGTTGCTGCCCGCGCCGAAGAACGGGAGAACAGATACGTTCTTGAACTGGTACGCGGATTCGTCGAATTCGATACCGTTGGCGGGAAGACGGACAGCCAGGCCGTCGTCGTTCAGGGTATACTCAAGGCTGAGACGGAATCTCGGCGGAGCCGCGTCTGCGCCGGTGTACTTGGTCAGGTCGTGGTCGTAGTCCAGTTCTTCGTAGGTGTACAGAGGGCAGTAGGTCTTGATGATGTTCTCAAGCTCTCTCAGCTCTCTGGCCTTAATGTCCGGGTCGCAGACGTACACGGCCATTTCGTTGGTAATGGGGAACTTCGCCACCATTTCCAGCACGCCGCGCTCGGTCAGGGTCTCGTCGTCCTTGTCCTTCAGGGTGTAGAAGGAGCTCAGCTTGTTTCTGTGCCATTCGTAGTCGATCTGGCCCAGGATCAGTTCGTCGAAACGTTCGCGCTTGATCATACGGGGAACCAGACGGATGGTCTGCTCTTCACCCATGATGTACTCGACGCGGATACCGTTCTTGATGCTCTTCTTGGTAATCTGGTTCCGGAGAGCGGCTTCATAGTAGCTGTTCATGGTTTTCTGAACGTCGTTCTCCAGATAGGTGATGATGATCTGAGACAGGAGCTGCTGCTTCACGGCGTCGGAGATGACCTGGAAACCGGAAGCGATGTCGAAGGGGTTGGAGAAGGTGACCTGGCCGGTGGAGAGGTCCTTCACGGCGATTTCACCGGTGAACTCCTCGTACCACAGCTGGTAGCCGTTCTGCTCCTTGACCATGATCATGTCGGCGAGCTTATCCTCAGCCGTCTCATAGTTCGTGTTCAGATAATCGATCAACGGCACGCCGTCTTCATCAACCTTGTCGGCGTAGGCGGCTTCCGCGGGGACTACCAGAGAACCGAGAAACATGACCGTTGTCAGGAATGCTGAAACGATTCTTTTTAATTTCATAATTCTTTCTCCTTCTCTGTACTATACGCGGTAGCTGATTTCGTTAAAGATGTTCACGACGAAGCTGACGATCTTCGCCATAAGGCTGGAGAACAGCACGCCGATGAACATGATGAACGCCATACCGACAATGGTGCCCAGGCAGGCCAGAACGTTCTTGCCGGCGGAGTAGTCGTGAGTGACCATCATGGCGAAGAACAGCAGCAGGCCCATCCAGATGTAGGCGAAGGACTGGAGCATGGTGAGGATGCCGCCCTCGGCCTGGGTCAGGAAGTTCGAGATGATGGTGACCGGGATGATGATCAGCGGCAGGGGCGTCAGGCAGTAGCAGCAGGCGGTGAAGATGTCCGCCATGGAGCCTTCGCCTTCAAACAGGGTCGTGAGACACCAGTTGGCAACGGTCCAGAGGAGCAGAGGCGCCACGACGGCGGTGATGGCTCCCATGATGTTGAAGCTGGTGGACGGACGCGGGTTGAAGATGTAGCCCGTACCGATGGTGTTGTAGAAGTACGCGATGATGGTGATCAGCAGGATGACGAAGCCGGACTTGACGGAGCCCCGCTGCTCGTGCTTGAGGTCCCAGAAGCCGTCGAACGGATGGAGGATCACGTGGAAGGCGTACAGCAGCTCTTCCTTCAGGCTCTTGCGGCCCACCTTCAGAGCGGTGCGCTTGTTGACCTTGCCGGCGAAGCCGAAGAACTTGGCCAGGAGCCAGAACACGAGGACGATGGTGATCGGGATGATCGCAAACCACTTGTTCGCCCAGTTCTTCCGGATTTCCTTATAGGACTCGGAATAGTTCTCGGTTTCGTACGCGGACTTGTAGTACTCCATGGATTCCTCGTACTTGCCCTGACGGTACAGGGACTTGCCGATCTGGATGTACGCGGAGTCAAAGTTGTTGTTTCTCTTCAGGATCTCGGTCCAGTCCTCGATGGTGTGGTCGTACTGACGGTTGTTGTTGTGCTCGAGGGCGGAGATCAGAAGGTCCGCGTACTCGGTGCGGCGGTACACCACGAAGTTGTCGTTGGTCTTGTCGAGAAGGAGGATCTTGGAGCCCTGGTAGGCGATGGCTTCCACGGACTGGATGTTGCCGGTCTGCTGGCCGATGTCGCCGAAGACGAAGAGCAGGTCGCCGTTGTCGTCGTAGGTGAAGACCTTGGAGCGCTTTTCGTCGATGATGGACCAGGTTCCCTCCGGGCCGGTCGCCGCGTCGATGATCTTGGACGCGCCGGTGATGTTGGCCGTGGAGAGGTTGGTGATACGGACCTCGCCGGACGGAGGATAGAAGCCGTTACGCTTCATGACGTCCGCGCCGGAGGCGTTCAGCTTCTTGACCGGAGCGTAGTCGGAGCTCTTGGACTTGGAGTTGATGGCCGACTGCTGCTGGTTCTGGTCGATGGAGGAGGTGGTGACGTAGATGAAGTTGTCTTCGTCGATGGAGATGTTGTTGAACTCGGTGGAGACGTACTCTTCACTCTGCGCTCTCTGCTCATCGGTCTGGATCTTTCTCCAGATGATGTCCAGAGCGGAGATGGTGACCTTCTGCGCGCCGATGAAGCCGTAGAAGTCGCCGTCGTCGTTCAGAACGATGATGCCCTGATAGGTGGTGGAGGACACCACGAAGAGTCGGCCGTAATCGTCGGCGACGCAGGCAACGGGCTTGTAGATGGATCCCTCTTCAAAGAGGCTGGATTCCGGCTTCGGAATGATCTTGATGTAGTTGCCTTCCGCGTCAAACATGATGATGCGGTTGTTGTCGGTGTCGCAGACGTAGATGTTGTCCTCGGTGGCGAACACGCCGGAAGGATTGTTGAAGCTGTCCGGCACGCCGTGCTCGTTGGTGAAGGTGGTGATCAGGAACAGCTGCTTGTAGTACCGGTCGAGAACCACGACGCGGTTGTTGGCGGCGTCCACGATGTAGACCTTCAGGTCGGGACCGACGAACAGGTCGCGGGGGTCGTCAATGGCGGTTCCCAGTCCCATGTAGGCGGAGTCCACGATCAGGTCCGGCACATACGCCGCCGGGGAGGTCAGCACCTGGCCCTGGGCGGAATAGGTGTAGGTGGCGTAGGGAGCGGCTGCGGCGGTGACCGCCAGAACCGAGAGGAGTGTCAGCGCGGCAAGAACCACGCTTAGAATTTTTTTCATTCTGACCTCCTTAGTCTTTCATGCCGCTGGAGCCCATGGTCTCGATGATGTTGGACTGGGAGATAACGAAGACCAGAATCGGAACGATCATCATGACTACGGTTGCGGCTGCGGAAGCGCCGGAACGGGCGATCGTACCGTTGGTGATCTGGGAGATCGCGTAGTTCAGGGTCTTCAGCTGTTCGGAATAGATGAAGGTGGAAGCGCCGGAGTTCCAGAGGCCCTGGAAGGAGTAGATGATGAGGGTCAGCCACGCGGGCTTCACCATGGGCATCGCGATGGACCAGAAGGTGCGGAGCTCGGACGCGCCGTCCAGACGGGCGGATTCCAGCACCTCCGTGGACACGTTGGATTCCATGAACTGCTTCATCAGGTACAGACCCAGAGTGGAGCACCACGCGGGAACGATGATGGCGAGGTAGGTATCGATCCAGCCCAGCACGGACAGGGTGATGAAGTTGACGATACCGGTAACGGTGGCGGTGAACATCAGGGATTTCTGGATGATCCAGAAGAAGCCCTTTGCTCCGGGGAAGTCGATCTTCGCGAGAGCGTATGCGCAGAGGGACGAGAGAACCAGGTTGCCGAAGGTGCCGCCCACGGAGATCAGGACCGTGTTGAAGATGTAGCGGGAGAACGGAACCCAGGAGTCGCCCATGAGGTTGAACAGGTCCGCGAAGTTGTCGAGAGTCGGGTGGGTCACGTAGAAACGCGGCGGGAAGTAGAACAGCTCGTTCAGAGGCTTCAGCGACTGAATGATGGTGTAGTACATCGGGAGGAACATCACGATGCCGAAGAGAGTCAGAACGAAGGTGATACCCGCATCGCCGCCGGCCGACCGGTTCAGAACAACTTCATGATTTCCTCTTGTTCTTAATTTTCTGGCCATGATTAATCTCCCAACTTAGCGATGAGCTTGGTGATGACTACGTTCATGCCAATCATCATGAGGAAGAGCAGGAACGAGATGGCGGAAGCGTAGCCGACCTCCCAGCGGTTGTTCTGATATTCTTCGAGGTGGTGCTGAAGTGTGTAAGCCACGTAGTCGACGGAGGGGTTGCCGGCCAGAGCCGTAACGATGCCGCCGAAGTTGAAGGAGCCGGTGATGGACATGATCGCGCCGAACATCAGCTGCGGCTTCATGGAAGGCAGGGTGATGTACCACAGCTCCTGCCACCGGTTCTTGATGCCGTCGATGGCGCCCGCCTCAAACAGGGACTTGTTGATGCCCTGCAGACCGGCGATGAACGCCAGGAAGGAGGTGCCGAGGGACGTCCAGAGCGCGACGGCGATACAAAGAGGCATAACGAACTTCGCGTTCTGGAAGAAGAGGATCGGGGAGTCGATGACGCCCATCTGAAGCAGGAAGCCGTTCATCAGGCCGTAGGAGTCGGACGAGAAGATGGTGGTCCAGATCAGGTAGACGTTGCCGGCGATGGAAGGCGCGTAGAACACCAGGGTGACCACCGCGCGGATTTTGGGAGGCAGTTCGTTGATGAACCACGCAACCACGAAGGAAATGATGTAGGACGCAGGTCCCGTGACCGCCGCGAAGATCAGGGTGTTCTTCAGAGCGGTGATGAAGAGGTCATCGTCCAGGAACAGGGTGACGTAGTTGTCAAGGAAGACGAACTTCGGCCACTGCAGCATGTTGAAGGACGTGAGGCTCAGCACGAGGGACAGGAAGACGGGGATGATGGTGAAGATGAAGAAGAGAATCATGAAGGGGGCGATCATGAAGTACGCCGTCTTGTTTCTCTTGATCAGGAACCACGTCCGTTCGCTCTTCGTCATCTCGTGGAGAGGCTTTACCTGTTTTTCTTTTTTAGCCATGTCTCTCTCCTTAATCGAATTTCTTTCCGGAAAATCAGCTGAGATACGATTCGAGTGCGTCCGCCGCTTCGTTCAGATAGGACGCGATCTGGGCGAGGGTATCGCTGCCGCCCAGTCCTGCCGCCGCCGCGCGGAGTCCTTCGATGGAAGGATTGCCGATGGCTTCGGAGGCTGCCGCAACGGCCGCGCTGCTCTTCGCGGAATCGTCGAGACCGTCGATGAGCTCGGCCGCCTGTTCCATTCTCTTGGAAGCGAGGGTCTGACCGATCTGAAGGGTTTCCAGGTCGAACTCGGTTCTCTTACGGTTGATTTCCTTGTTGATCGTATTGATGTACGAGAGGAGGGAGTCAACCGGGTCGGCGTGGTTGTTGTACGCGTTCAGGAACGCGAAGTTGGTATAACGGGCGAGGATGTAGGAGCCGGGGTACTGGGTGACGGCGATGGTGTGGTCCATCTGCTTCATCAGCTGGCCGTACTCACGGGAGGTCCAGGGCAGCTCCTCGAGGGCTTCCTGGTTGGCCGTCGCGTTCTTCGCGGCGGGACCCAGGATGGCGACCATCTCGTTGGAGTAGTCCACCTGGTACTTGGTGTCGGTGTACCAGCACATGTACTCCCACGCGGCCTCGATGTCATGCACGCCGGACATCATAACCAGAGCGGAGGTACCGGACATGGCGGTGTTGTCGACGGAGCCGTCTTCGCGGACGAAGCCGGGAACGGGACCGAATTCCCACAGACCCGCAAGCTCGGTGGCGAAGATGATGATATTATTATAGGAAGTGTAGGGCTGGATGCAGAGCGGCATCTCACCGGTTCTGAAACGGTTGGCGAAGTCGTAGGCGGTGGGCAGCGAATACTGGGTGAACATGTTGCACATGGTCTCGAAGGCTTCGAGGGAGGTATTCGCGTCGAGGTTGATTCTCATACCGTCGTCGGCCCACAGGTGACCGCCCAGCTGGTACATGTACATCTGGTAGTCCTGGGACAGACCGATGGTCATGTTGTTGAACTGGAGCACCGGGATCAGGGAGAGGACCTCGTCCCAGGTCTTCGGGGGCTCCACGCCCAGCTCGGAGAGAATGTCGGTGCGGTAGAACATCATGTTCCACGTCTGGGTATCCGGCAGACCGTAGACCTTGCCGTACAGCGTCAGCGGGATCATCGCCGCCTCGGTGAAGCGGGTTTCGATGTCGTGATAGTTGGCGAAGAGGTCTCTCAGCTCAGCGTTGTCACGCTTCGTGATCTCGTCCTTGCCCTCTTCCGTATAAGCCTCCGGGTTCACGGCCACGACGGCGGAACGGATGGCGTACTGGATCGGGTCGACGCCGGTGCCGGGCAGAGCGATGTCGGGTCCGACGCCCGCCAGCACGGAGGGAAGCAGGGTACCGCCGGCGACCAGCTTCAGGGAAGCGTCGATGCCGGTGGTGGGACCGAAGTCGTTGTCCATCAGGTTACGGCAGATCTGAGCCTGGTCGCGGTTGGCGGTGATCCAGACGTCCACCTTCCGGTCGGACTTCTGGCCGTCGGTGGTGGCGCCCAGGGAGTTGTAGTCGGTGAAGAAGGAGGCTACGAACTGTCTCAGCTCGTACCAGAAGGCCTGGAAGAAGTTGGCCTCAGCCTTGCCGAGCTTTTCGCCGGAGGGCTGAATGTCGATCCAGTCAAGCTCCAGCGGCTGGTTCTTGACGTCGGAGACCCAGGAACCGAGGGTACCGATCTGGGACTTCAGCTGGCCGAGGTTCTTCGCGATCTCGTCCTCGTCCGTACCCATCTTCCGGAGCAGTCTCGCGATCTGTTCCAGGGTGGCGGAGTTGGAGGACTTGACGTTGGACATGTTCTCGATGTAGGAGATCACGTCGGTGAGGTTCATGGACTGGACCACCATGTCGGTGACCACGTCGGGAAGGACGCGGCCGAAGCCGTAGTCACGGTAGGAGTCGGGAGAAGCGCCGGTGAGCTTCAGGATGGAGAGGTAGTCGTTGTTGATGGAGTTCAGGATGGCGGCGACCTCTCTCACCACGTTGCCCATCTCGCCGAGGGTGACCTCAAGGCGGACGGTGTGGTGGCCGGGCTCAAGATAGAACTGGAACGTGTCGGCGCCGTTGTTGGCGGACTCGACCTGCCAGTTGGCGTCGTAGTTGAATTTAAGGTAGTTGGCTTCCTTAAACGGGATCTCGCCGTCCAGATAGATCTTGCGGGAGGTGTACATACCCTGCAGCTCGTTCTGGCGGTAGCGGAACACGACCTCGTACAGACCGGCGGAGGGAACGTCGAATTCGTACTCGACCCACTGGGCGGCGGTCTGCCACTTTTCGGAACCGATGGTGTTCAGCTTGATGCGGGAGGCGTCCTGGGGCTCCGTGACAGCGGATTTACGGTCATAAATCGGATACACGGTGAAGTCGGACGTTCTGTCCGGCGTTTCGGCGGCGATGTGGACCTTTTCGGCCGCGGCCGCGGTTTTGCCGGCGATGTACTCCTCGTAGGTGGGAAGCTCCTCATAGGGGAAGAGCGTGATATTCTGGATCACGACGTCCTCACGGACCGCGGTCAGTGCGATCGTGTTGGCGCCCTTCTCGAAGAAGAACTCAAACGGTTCGGCGAAGTAGCTGTTCGGGTCGATCAGCGTGTACTCCTGCCAGACGTGCTGAACGGTACATACGGGTCTCAGCTCGTTGCCGTTGGAGTCCACCGCGAAGCGGCCGTCCGTATAGGCGTTGGTCCAGATCTTCTTCATGACCAGGTCGCGGACCTCAGCGAAGGGAAGCTCGCCGTTGATGTAGAAGCTGCGCTCGATGGAGTTCGTCTTGGTGGTGACGGAGCAGTAGTCGAGCTTGATGGCGTAGAGACCGTCGGCGGGAATGTTGATGTCCCAGGCCACGGTTCCGTCGTCGGCGATCTTCAGGGAGTCGCCGCTCTTGCCGTTGTAGTTCGACACGACTTCAACCACGGCGTTGGTAGCGGATTTATTGTAATCCGTCGCCTTGATCGAAACGGTCCCCGAGCCCTTCGGCGCGCCGGCGTGTTCTTCACGGTAATCGGCGTAGGAATACGAGATCAGGGATTCGCTGATTTCCTGAAGCGTCGTTTTCTGGGTTTCGCTTTCCACTTCTTCCGCGGCGTGGACGGCCGCGGGGAGAGTTGAGGCAAACGTCAGAATCGACAGGACCAGAGAAAGCAGTCGTTTGCTTGTGGATTTTCTCATAGAACCTTCCTCCTGCAAAAATCTGGGCGGAATACGCTGACCGACGGATCCGCGCCCGTCCCCGTACCGGGGGGGCAGAATGGCCTTCATGCGGTGTGCTTCTCCCCACACGGGGCAGCTGTTCCGCCGTCCGGCACGTTTTTTACGGAGACCCGTTTGACAGCAACCCTGCCAACTTACGGCGGCTCAGCCCGGCGCACAGAGGCTCCGGAGGCATACGCCGCGGATTTCTGTCAAAGAGTCCCCGCGGATCGGCAGGGAACTCCCTCCCGATTTTGGATATGCCCATATCATAGCATAATGACACAAAAAAGTCAAGCGCGCGCGCCGCGTCCTTGTGGAACCTCACACCCCCGGAACAGGGACCTCCGGAGGCTTTCAAATCCTTCCCTTCCCCGTTTCCCGCGGCGGAGCCGTTTTGCCCCCGAAACCCCGGCCGCGGCGCGCCTCGGAGGTCAGCTTTACTTGCTTTGCTTATCTGTTTTTATAACTTTATGTTTACTTTTTGATCTACTTTTCGCACTTTTTAAAGCAACGTCCGGCTCTGTTCGAGTCATGAGTAATTTATGTTTACAGTTACTTTTGTCGCTCCGCTGAGGGTTTTGTGTTCCCGGGGTGACGGAAGAACGGACGTTTTTGTCAATTTCCCACAATTTTTGGCTCGAAATTTCTACATATAGACGGATTGCACAAAATTTCCCGGACAGGCGGATTTCGCCGTTTCCGGTCCGGATTTTTACCCTTTCACTCCCGCCAACCTCTCCTTCCCGACACTCCGGACCGGATCTCCGGGGTGCCTCTTTCGCGCAGGTCCGTTTCCGCGTATTCTTGCTCCGCTAACAAACATAGACTTGCCGGGACTGGCATCCGAGGCCTGAAACGCAGGCTGATCAAGGGTTCCGGAAGCTGCACGGTTGAAAACCGGCGTTTCGTTTGCTGTCTCATGAAAAAACGGAAAGGACGCCTCCCTCTCCGGGACAGCGTCCTCTCCGCAAACCGTCTTACATTATGCTTCTCTCTGGCTGAGCTGTGTCGATCCCTCATCCGTCCGGCATTTATCCTTCCCTTCCCCCGTTTCCGTTCATCCTCCTGCCGCCGGACCGTATTATGATTTTCCTTCCATTTATATTATGCTGTCATTCCGGCTCTTATCCGCGTCCGCCGCGTCCTCCGAAGCCGCCGCCGAAACCGCCGCCTCCGAAGCCTCCGCCGAAGCCTCCGCCGCCGAAGCCTCCGCCGCCCATCATGGACTGGGGAATGCCGTCCACCTGCTGGCCGTTGACGTAGATGGTGCCGCCGTTGTAAGCCGCGGAGCCGTCATAGTCGAAGGAGGACATGGAGGCCGTCACCCGGATGGTCCCGCCGTTGACGACGATGTCGCCGTTGGAGTCGATGCCGTCCGTATCGCCGGGGCCTACCTCCACCGTGAGGTCGCCGCCGTTGATCTCGATCGTGGGATAGTACGCGCTGCTCTTCCGGCTGGCGTTGATCCCGTCGTCGGAGCCGTAGATGTCGATGGTGCCGCCGTTGATCTGCACGTAGGTGGCCTCGAGGCCCTCCGAAGCGTTGATGCGCAGGGTCCCGTCGTCCACCTGCACAAAAGGCGTCCCCTGGATCCCGTCGGACTTCGCGTTCACGGTCCAGTCGCCGCCGCTGATCCAGATCCAGCCGAAGGCGTCGTTGTCGTCGTTTTCGCAGTGGAGTCCGTCCTTGTTGGTGGAGATGACGACGGTCCCGCCGCAGGCCGCGATGGAGTCGTTGGCCTCGAAGGCGTCCAGGGCGGAGGTCACGGTCCAGGCGCCGCCGGTGATCTTCAGATCATCCTTGGTGGTGACGCCGTTGCCGTATGAGGATTCCACCGTCAGACTGCCCAGTCCGTTCAGCACCAGATCCTCCTTCGAGAAGATCACGGCGTCGGTGTTGGTGCCGGTCTCGCTGTCGGAGCGGAAGGAGCCGGTGACGCGCATGACATTATCCGTGTTCTCCGCCGTGGTGATGAAGACCTTGTCGGCGCTCAGCACGTAGATCGCGGGATAATCGGAATTGGTCACGCTCACGCCGTTCAGGATCAGCTGGACCTTCGCCTCCTCGTCAGCCGTCACGCGGACGGTGCATTCGGAGGCTGTTCCGGAGAGGACGTAAATGCCCTCCTCTGTGATGTCGATCACGGCGTTGTCGCGCATGGTCACGGCGGACGCCTCCGAAAGATCCGCGTTCTGGGCCAGATCCCGGTCGGTGAACAGGGGCGTGTCCCCCGTCAGGCCCTGATTGTAAGTGCTGTAGGACGCGGTCACCGCCTGATAGGTTCCGGGATCGGACACGGCGGCGAAGGCCTCCTGAACCTGAAGCGGTGCGGACGCGGCTTCGGCTTCATCTTCCGTCACGGAGACCGCCGGTTCGCTGTTCTGACTGCCGACAGCCTCAGCGGTACCTGCGTATCCGACTCCCTCCGCGGGCTCTCCGGCCTGCAGATTCTCGTATTCGGCGATCATATCCTCGAAGGTCTTCCGCTCCGTCTCAGCCGCTTCCGCTTCTTCTGCCGGGGTTTCGTTCTCGTTGAGTTCGGCCTCGGAGTCCGCGCTTCTGAGGCACCCGGAGGCAGTTCCCGTCAGCAGGAGTCCCAGCAGGAGGGCGGCGGTCATGTTTCTGATAGCTTTCGTTCCGTTCATCGATTCTGTTCCTCTCTTCTCCCGGACAACGCTCCGGGCGCTCTTTCTTCTTCGTTCTGCCGGTATTATACAGCCCGTTTCTGTTGTCCGCCGGTCTGGAATGTGATGGTTTTCGGAAAATTTTGTGAGGCAGGGATTGCAAAAGGCGTAAATCCACAAAACCGGGGGTCCGAATCCCTCTAACTTATGAAAAACCGTCAATTGACAGGTTCCCCGGTTTGGTGTAGAATGAATCGGATGATTACAATTTCTTATCAGAAAGGTACGAACCTATGAAAAAAGCAGTATCCCTGCTCCTGTGCCTGTGCATGCTCCTGCCCACGCTGGCGGCCTGCTCCGAGAGCGCGGAGAACACGGACGAGCCCGCCGCCAACACCGGCTCCAATACTCCCACCGCCGCCGCGGACGCCGGTGAGGAGGAGACCGAGGACACCCGGTTCTACGCCAACATCCCCGAGGGCACGGACTACGGCGGAGCCACCTTCACCGTCCTGACCTATCCCGACAACGGCGAGATCTGGGGCGACGTGGACTGGAACGCGACCGAAGTCACCGGCGAAGTCCTCAACGACGCGGTGTACAACCGGATGCAGTACGTGGACGAGCTTCTGAACGTGAAGGTCACCCCGGCCTACATGACCGGCTCCGGCGACACCACCACCATCACCAACTCCGTCAACTCCGCGGACGGCGCGTATCAGATCGGCACCCTGGCCATGCAGAACTCCTTCTCCATGGCGCAGAACGGCATCATTCACGAGCTGAACACCTTCTCGAAGAACGGCACTCTGGATCTGACCGCTCCCTGGTGGGACCCGAACATTCTCGGCGACCTGTCCATCATGGGCATGAACTTCGCCCTGACCGGGGACATCGGCACCATGTACAAGAAGTCCATCGGCGTCATCATGTTCAACAAGGTGATCCTGGCGGACCATCAGATGGACAACCCCTACAGCATCATGCAGGAGGGCGGCTGGACCATCGATAAGATGGTGGAAATGGGCACCCAGGTCTCCGAGGACCTCAACGGAGACGGCTCTATGACCCAGGATGACCGCTTCGGCCTCATCTGCTTCTGCGACATGATCGCCCTGGCCATGATCGGCTGCGACGTGGACTTCTGCACCAAGAACGCGGACGACATCCCGGAGAACACCTTCATGAGCGAGCGCGCCGTGTCCGTGGTGGAAAAGCTGTCCACCCTCATGTACGACCCGCTGATCACCTACTCCTGGTCCCGCGCCGGCGTCGGCGAGCAGCCCGCGTTTGCCATGTACCAGAGCGACAAGTCCCTGTTCTACTACGGCGAGCTCCACGCCGTGGCCACCATGAGAGACATGGAATCCGACTTCGGCATCATGCCCATGCCCAAGTTCGACGAGACCCAGAGCGGCTATCACCACTGCGTAAACCCCAACGTCTGCGCCACCATCGTCATCCCGAAGGACAACATGCAGTACGAAATGACCGGCTACGTCATGGATGCGCTGGGAGCCGCCTCCAAGAACATGCTGACCCCCGCCTACTATGACGTGAACCTGAAGGGCAAGGTGTCCCGCGACGAGGAATCCACCCAGTCCCTGGACATCATCATCTCCACCATCAAGTACGACATCGGCTATCTGGCCGGTCTCGGCATCTCCTCCATGCTCTACAGCATGGCCGACAGCTACAACACCGATCTGGCGTCCCAGTACCAGAAGCAGACCAAGGTCGTCACCAAGACCCTGGAGAAGCTGGTCTCGAAGTTCGAGGCTCTGGACAACTGACGGATCCTGCGGATCAATCCCGGGGAACTCTTCCAGGCAAGGCCGGACGAAGGGTTCCCCTTTTTTCTCCCGGAATCTTCTCCCGGGATCCGGAAACGCCCCTTCCCCGCTCCGGACCGGTCCGGAGAGCGGCCGAGGACGAAAAGAGAGAAAAAGAGAGACTTTTTTTCAAAAGGGGCTTGATTTTTCGGCGAGGGTGTGGTATAATCCTATTCGTCACACAGGGGCATAGCTCAGTTGGTAGAGCAGCGGTCTCCAAAACCGCGTGTCCTGGGTTCGAGTCCTAGTACCCCTGGATGTGAAATCCCCTGAAAGCCTTTCAGACATTGGCTTCCGGGGGTTTTTCCTTGTGCGCAGAATTTGGGCGTAAGTGTGATGGCTTTGCCGTTTTTCGCCCGATTTTGCCTCGTTTATCATCGCCGGAACATCAAAAATGCTCCGGGGGTTTTGGCAGAAGGTGGTAAAGGTGTTGCGGGTGTTCGTCTCATGGGGACTTGCGGGGGAAGGTTTTCGGGGGTGGCAGGTGGTTCTCGATCGGCAGGAAACTGGCAGAGAGTGCTCCAGATTTGCGAAAACGGAAATTGAGCGGAAGACCGCGTGCTATTGATAAGTTAAAGTGAGAGCAATAAAGTTCATATTACTCCAGTCTCTTCTGTTTCTATAGTGCTCTCTTTAATCTCTGTTTTGACAATAACAAAATCTTCAGAGCATCAAATAAACAGATCAATTGATTGAGAAACACTATGCTTACCACTTGTGTCCACAGTTATCAGCACCATACTTAGCTTGTGAAGATGTAAAACCAGAAAACTCTAATTGTTCAATAAGCCTTGATCTTGTCCAATTTGAAATCGATTTGAGGTACGACTTAGCTTTTAATACTGCTTGCTCATTCCAGTCAGCCCCACAGTTATTGACGCCATATTTTGCTTCCTCTTTTGTAAAACCGGAAAATTCAAGCTGTTCAATAAGACTATTATATGAGAAAGGTGTTGATTCTAAATATGATTTCGCTCTTCTTAAAGCTTGCTTTTTCCAATCCGCTCCGCAATTATCGGCGCCATATTTTGCTTCATCATGAGAAAATCCATGGAACTCAAGCTGCTCAATTAAGCCTTCATATGAAAAAGCAGTAGATCTTAAGTATGATTCCGCTTGTGCTAATGCACCTTCTTTGCCAGCAGTGGGTGTATAAGTATAAGAATAACTCGAAGATGGAGATGAATTAATAGAAGAAGATGTCATGCGACTTCTACTATCGAAATCATTCCAGTTTGACAATAAAGAAATAATGGAAATACTGATTATTATTGATGAGAGGATTGCAGCCCCAATAATGCTATTTCTTGCTGAGAGCGTTATGCTTTTTGAGATACCCTCCTGGCTGTTTGACAATATTGGCTGGGAATTGTTCGAGTATGGAGGGGCACTTTTGTATGATTGTATTTTATATAATATGAGAGAAATACCACTCACAAGTGCGGCTATACCTATGGAAACATAAACCATTGTTTTAGTGCGATATTCCCATGCCTCTTTAAGATCATCTTCGGCCATTTTTTTATAACTATCCGCAATTCCCTCATATTCAGACTTAAACATAAATCCTAGATAAGAGTTGGCTGTTTGAATGGACTCATTGTAACCATCCACACATGTCTTGTAATGATCCAAGCAGAAGATATAATGATCTTCTTTAAGTTGGTTTTTCCCAATTCCAATCAGTATGAATGCTGAACATATTGCGATAATCCCAACAATTATTTCCCATCCCAAAAGAGAAGAAAGAAAGCTACTTGCTGGTGGTTCAGTTAAGTTAGTATTATTGGAACTTGGTTTGTCATCACTTGATGGTAGGTTGGTTATACGAGGTGAGCTGTTTTCACTTCTAGAATTGTATTCGCAATTTTTACATATTTGTGCCCCATCTGGAATCTCAACACCACAACTAACACACTTATTCGTTTTGTGAGGATGTGAAGGAATGGGTGGAATTTGGGGGTGTTGAGGTTCTGTTAATGTTTCATGAGAGACAAACTCTTCTTGTTTTTGGGGAGGAATGATTACTGTACCTTTCGGTAAGGATTGAACGGCTGAACCAACAATTTCTACAGGGAAGAGTTTTCCTACTCTCTTCGCACAGTTTTCACAGAGATAAGCAGTAGCAGTCTGTTCACCTCGTGTAATGCGTGCTGCTACAACGGCAGGTTGTTTACAAACAGCACATTCCTTCGGCATGGCATTTCGTTCCTTCTACGATTTTGTTGATATTATTATACCACCTTTCCCCCCTTCTTTCAATAGGTTTCGTCAATTTTTACAAAATGACCCCATCCGTAATCCCAACCAACCGTGTGTTGTCCCTCTTGACCCGCTTAGCTTCGCACGCAGTACATCTCCGTGATCTCCGACGTGCTGTGTCCGAGCAGGTACGCGACCTGCTTCGGCGAGAGGCAGAGGAGTGACCCGTCCGGCTGTTTGATTCCGTTTACAAGTTTAGATCCGAATGTGTGCCTGAAACTGCCGTTCCTCCCCCATATATTCCCACCCCGCAGTCCTCCCCACCCAAAAACCCGGCACACCCTGCGTCCGATCGGAAATCGGTCCACAGCGGCTGCCGGGTTTTCATTTTACTTGTTCCCCTTTACAGGGTTCTCAGGGATCTCAGCCGGACGCGGAACGGTTCTGTCTGTTCCCGTATCCGGGAGAGCTCCGCGATCAAAGGCTCAGTGCCAGAACAGCTCTCTGGAGCCGGTGCCGAAGTACTGGACGGACTGGCTGCAGCCGTCATTCTTCACCCCGTTGTAGGAGTAGTTGTACGCCTCAAACAGGCTGACGGAGGAGTTTCTGCTGGTATCGGCGGGCATGGAGCCGGAATAGGCCTGATAACGCACCGTACTCCAGTTAAACGTATGGCCGAGTCCTTCCAGGAACGCGTCCGTGAACGCACCGTGCGGCGCAGAGCTGTACTCCGCAGAGGTCTCGTTGTACGCGCTGGCAGTCAGGACGGAGAAGTGGGAAGCGGTCAGGGAGTGGTTGGGTTCATCCCCGAGGCCCGCGGCCGCCATGCCGTGGTCATATCTGCGGAACGTGGCGATGATGTTCTCGTTGATGCGGGCCAGCTCATCGCTCTTCCTGCCGGAATGGAGCAGCATGCCGCTGTAGCAGCTGTCCAGAATGACGATCACATGGCCGGGAACGTTGGCCAGGGTACTCGCGAGATAATCCAGGGTCACGCTGTAGAAATCCACACCGATCAGATTACCGGTATTCGTTCCGCCGTGCCCGGAGTAGTAGAACAGGGACACGTCGTTGTCCGTCGCGTCGGCAAACGCGGTGGTGATGCTGGACTTGATCTGTGCGGCAGTCAGGTTCGTCTTCTCCGTCACGGTGTACTTGTTGCCCAGGCTTGTCAGCATGAGCTTCATGCCGTCGGCATCGGTGATACATCCCTCAAGCTCATTGCCCGGGTACGCGTTCTGTCCGATCAGCAGAGCCCGGTATTTCACGGGAACCGTGACGTTCAGGGTGGCATAATTGGTGGAGGTCGCCACGCCGCCGTTCGCGTCCGTCACCTCGAGCTGATACTGATAGCCGTTGTGTCTGGCGGCCGTCGTCAGGGTGTAGGTGGCGGAGGTGCCGTTCAAGGAAACCTTCGTCCAGGAACCCGTGGAGGACGTGCGGTACTTCCACTGGTACGTATAGGGCTTCGTCCCGCCGGACACAGTGGAGGTAAAGGTCACCTGCTTGCCCGCGTCCACCGTGGTGGTCGAAGGAGCGACGGTCACCTTCATGTTGGACTGAACGTACAGCGTAGCGGCATTCGACGTGGCCGAAGCGCCGGTGGCGTCCACCACGATCAGCCGGTACTGATAGCCGTTTTGAGAACCGGACGCGGTCAGGCTCAGGCTGGCGCCCGTCCCGTTGGTCGCCACATTGGTCCAGCTTCCGGAGGAGGAGGTGCGGTACTGCCAGCGGTAGGTGAACGGTCTCGTGCCGTTTCTCACCGTGGACAGGAACTGAGCCTGATTCCCTTCGGTGACGGTGTTCGTCTCGGGGGAAATCGTCACGGACAGGTTGTTGACGGGAACGGGATTCACCACCAGCGTGGAATAGTTGGTGGAGGTTCCCTGCTTTCCGGCGGCGTCCGTCACGATCAGACGGTACTGATAGCCATTGTGTCTGGCGGCCGTGGTCAGGCTGTAGGTCGCGGAGGTGCCGTTCGTGGAGACGTTCGTCCAGGCTCCGGAGGAGGAGGTGCGGTACTGCCAGCGGTAGGAGTACGGCTTCGTTCCGCCCGATACGGAGGAGGAGAACGTTGCGGTTTCGCCCACGGTCACGGTGTTCGTCGCGGGAGAAACCGATACGGTCAGACCGCTGGGTACAGGATTCACATACAGGGTGGAAATGCCGGAGGTCTTCGAGGTTCCCTTCGAATCCGTCACGATCAGACGGTACTGATACCCGTTGTGTCTTTCCGCGGTGGTCAGGGTGTATGTGGCGGAGGTGCCGTTCGAGGAGACGTTCGTCCAGGATCCCGTGGAGGACGTGCGGTACTGCCAGCGGTAGGTATACGGCGCCACACCGCCCGAAACGGTGGATTTGAACGCAACCTGCGTCCCGGCGGTGACCGTATTGGAGGCCGGGGCGATGGATACGCTCAGAGCGGGAGTGCTTTCAATCAGCTTCACATTGTTCGACGTGACGGAGCCGCCGTTCGCCACGCTCACCACGCAGTGATAGAGGTAGCCGAAATGTCTGGCCGCAACGGAGCTGATGGTGTACGTGCGGGAGGTTCCGCCGGAGCTCACGTTGACCCAGGTCTCGCCGTTGTCCGTGGAATACTGCCATTTATAGGACAGGGTCCCGCTTCCGGTTGCGGTGAGCGAGAAGGTGGCGGAGCCGCCCGCGGCAACGGTCACGTTCTTCGGCTCCGTCGTGATCGTCGGGACGTTGATGACGGTCAGCTTCGCAGTCTTGGACACCGCGAAGCCGTTGCTGTTGGTCACCTTGCAGCGGTACTGGTATCCGTCGTGGCGGGTTTCCGCCTTAAGCGTGTAAACAGCCGTCTTTCCGCTTTCGGCGGATACGTTGATCCAGCTGCTGGAGCCGGGCTTCATGTACTGCCACTGGTAGGTGACGGTGCCGGTTCCCGCGGCCACAGAGAACGCGACCGTCGTATTGGCCGGTACGGTGACGTCCTGAGGATTGCCGTAAATGGTGGGAATCGCCTGGAGCTCATACTCACCGGAGACGGGATACAGCTCCAGCTCCCAGCTGTTTTCACCCAGGGATTCGGCCATACCGAACCGCACAGGACCTGCCGCGCCGAGCGGAGTCGCGAAGATCCCCGCCACCATCAGCGCCGTCAGAAGAAAACTAATCCATCGCTGCGTTGCTTTCATTCATGTCCTCCTTTTTTTGTTGTTCCGATGCGAACGATCCGGCCGGGAACGGATGGCGCAGTCCCGGACGGTTGTATGGTTGAGGGAGCGGCCGACGCTGTGCCGGATCCGTCCGCCGGCCGTCCCTGTGCTCTTTGGAATCCTCATGCGCCGTTCGTCATGAACCTCCGGACCGCGGCGCATAACGCAGTCCGGAGCGCGGCGCCATTCCGAGGAAGAACAGCGTCCGGTCGGAGATAAACCCCGACTGTCATGGTCTGAGGGTCAGAGCTGCCTCACTCGGCGTCCAGGACGGGCTGGAACCCGTTTCCGGAGCCCGACGTGACGGTCAGCGTCGCAACGCCTGAGGTAACGCTGGCACCGTCGGCGGAGTCCGTCACGATGCAGC
>Ga0256405_10005225_pt1 | contig 22883 bp, 23 predicted proteins | sample RumenRJG_02DNA_FD_189096 | JGI IMG/M metagenome (GOLD analysis project Ga0256405, IMG submission 189096) | Bovine rumen microbial communities from Lethbridge, Alberta, Canada - RJG_02 | ecosystem: Host-associated > Mammals > Digestive system > Stomach > Rumen | place: Canada: Alberta... | reverse complement strand
AGGCAGGGAAACTTTACCCGTGCAGACACGGAAAAACTACCCGTGCAGACACGGGTACTATGCTCCCGGGTGCATAGCACCCGGGCCTTTTCCGTTCGGATGAGATTTTCACGTTGTATCGGTGAGGGGCGGAACAACATATCTTGCTGCTCCGCGGCGCGGTATGCTGATTATGCGTCAGCTGCGGTCAAATGAAGAGCTGATGTTGAGCAGGGAACGGTATTTTGCCACCGTGCGACGTGCTATTTTTATACCCTTTGCCTGCAGCTGGTCGGTAAGCTTTTGATCCGACAGAGGCTTGCTGCCCGCAGGCTGTGCGGCAAGGATCGCTTCTATTTCATGCATGACGGATTCCTTGGACACGGCGGAAGCGGAGGCTTCCTGCGCCGCGGCTCCGCCCACCGGCACTGCGGATGTGAAAAAATACTTTATAGGAAACAATCCCCACTCGCACTGAATGAATTTACTGTTCGCCACGCGCGACACCGTAGTTTCATGTACGCCGATCATATCTGCAATATCCTTCTGCCGCAGCGGCTGCAGAAAGCCGGGCCCCTTCTCAAAAAAAGGCAGCTGCCGCGTCACGATGGCCTGGCATGCTTTTACAATAGTTGATTCCCGGTACTTCAGGCTGTCAATGAACACCTTTGCGCTGCGGATGGACTCATCGACGAATTTTCTTTCTTTTTCGCTCACGAACGTCCGCGCATCCTGATATGAATCTGACAGCATGAGCTTGGGCAGCGAGGCATTGGAAATCGTGACTTTGAATTTCGCCTGCTGGCCGCCGGTTGCCGGCAGCTTTTCTACATAGACATCCGGCTCCACATACACGGTTCCGTCCGTTCCGAACTGCTGTGCCGGATACGGATCCAGGGAACGGATGAACGTGATCGCGTGCTCAATATCCTGTGCCGTAAAGCCTGATGCCGTGCGTGCGGCCGCCGCTTCCTGCTCCGTAACAAAGGCAAGCTTCTGCTGTTCCTTTACCCATGTCTGAATGCGCTTAAGGACGCGGGCTGCGACCGGCGGGTCCAAAAAGTCAAAGTGACCGTCAAGAATAAACAGCGCCGCAGGCGGCACCGGAGCGCGCAGCTGAGCCTGCACGAGCAGGCTTTCCTTATAATCTTTGCAGCATACGCCTGCCGGATCCATCATCTGTACAATCCGTATGCACTGCTCAAGCAGCTCAGGCGTCTGAGCCGGCCGCGACGGGTCCAGAAGTGAAACCGGCGCTATGCAATGGAAGCCGTTTTTATCAAGGTTTTCTATCAGTCTGGTACAAAGATCCGTCATATCATCCGACAGCTTCATCACATGCAGCTGCCCGAGCAGGTGTTCGCGCAGCGTCTCGCGCTCATCGGGACGGCTTTCGATAGCCGCCTGAAAATTATCGGATTTGAGCTGGCCTGCTGCTGATGCGCTGCCGATCCGGGTATAGTCGGCAGGACCTGTACTGCCCCTTGCGGACGGCTCGGCTCCGCCGCTTATCGGCTCTCCGGCCACCTCAAGCGCAGGGTTCTTTTCTACAGCAGAATAGATTTCATTCCGTAAATCCTGGTTTCCCATAGCCAGCAGATTCAATGAATAGATCTGCAGCTGGCTCATGCGCTGAACCTGCAGCTGAGAATCGTGCTGTGCCTGCTGTAATTCATAACCGAGCATGGCTCTACTATAGCACAAAAAGAGACGCTCATGTATACTTTTTTATCATGAAAAATCTTACTGAACTCGGAATCAGAGTACCTGACATACTGCTGCCGGCCCGTATGGACACCGGCACCTGGGCCGTCATAGCCTGCGACCAGTACACGCAGGACAATGCCTATTGGGAAAACGCGCGCAGCACGGCGGCGGACAAGCCGTCCACGCTGAACCTTATTCTGCCGGAGATTTATCTCGGCAAAAACGATACGGATCAGCGCATACAGCATATAAAGCAGACCATGCGTTCTTATCTGGACTCAGGTGTTTTTGCGCCTGCGGTCAACGCATTTATCTATATAGAACGGACCACGGCATACGGCCGTACCCGTCACGGACTGCTGGCGGCCATAGACCTTGAGACATATGAATGGAAGCCGTTCAGCACTGCCCTTATCCGCGCCACTGAGGCAACCATCGTGGAGCGTATTCCCCCGCGCAAGGCGATCCGTACCGGAGCGCCGCTTGAACTGCCGCATATCATGCTGCTGGCGGATGATCCTGACCATGCACTGGTGGAGCAGACGGGAGAGCTGGTAAAACGTTCGGGAGCGCAGCCTGTCTACGAAGGACCGCTCATGCTTAACGGCGGCAGCATCAAAGGCTGGAAAGTACAGTCACCGCAGGCTGTGCAGCATATACAGGAGGCGCTCAATGCCATTGCGGACCGGCACACGGCTCCGGACGGCTCGGTATTCCTGTTTGCCACCGGCGACGGAAATCATTCGCTTGCAACGGCAAAGGCTGTCTGGGATGAGTATAAAGCGGCGGCCCATGTATCCGACGGTCCTGCCCGCTACGCGCTTGTGGAAATCGTCAACATTTACGACACCGGCCTTACGTTTGAGCCGATCCACCGCGTCGTGTTCAACGCGGATCCTGATGCGCTTGTCAGCCGCATACAGAAAGCCTGCGCAGGACGGCAGGTACGTATGGAAAGCGCGCAGGCGCTGGCCGACGCTGTGCACAAGTCGGCCGCATCATTCGGATTCAGCTATACCGCAGGCGGAATCCCGCAGTACATAAAGCTCGACACGGACATCAAGGAGCTTGCCGTCAGCCGTCTGCAGCCCGAGCTTGATGCTTTTATAGCTGAACACAATGCACGTGCGGCCGGACAGCCAATATCAGTTGATTATATTCACGGTGACATGGAAACGCTGCGGCTCGGAGAACGGGAGCATACTACGGCTATACTGCTGCCGCCGATCGCAAAGCACAGCTTTTTCAGTACCATCAGCAGTACCGGCCCGCTGCCCCGTAAAAGCTTTTCCATGGGGCATGCGGACGAAAAACGCTTCTATCTGGAGTGCCGGCGTCTGTTTTCCTAAGCGCCGCGGCCGCGCTGTGATGCATAGCGCTGTGATGACACCGCTGCGCGGGTATCACACGGTGTCGCGGACAATGCGCAGGATGGCGCTGCCGAATCGTCCGGCCTTTGCTTCGCCTATGCCGTATACGTGCATAAGCTCGGCCTGTGTCCGCGGCTTTTTTACGGCAATGTCGATGAGCGTTCTGTCGCCGAAAATCACGAACGGCGGAACGTTCTGCTCATCGGCGGTCTTGCGCCGCCAGGCCTTAAGCTCAAGCAGAATGGCCATTCCTTCCGTGTCGGAAGAATCAAGCATATCATTCTTTTTCTTATGCAGTACGGCCTGTACTCGCGGTTTATCATGCGGTGTTTGGGCAGACCGACCCTGCCGTACCGAAAACTGCACGGGCAGCGTAATCTGCTCGCGTGACGCGAGCACTTCCCGTGCCAGCGGGGTCAGCGAAAGCACGCCGTAATCGGATGACTTACGGATAAAGCCGCGCTCAAGCATGCAGGAAACAAGCTCGAACCAGTCGTTGCGCTCAAGCTCCCTGCCGATTCCCCAGGTAGAAATCGCGGTATGGCCGTTGTCCACGATCCGCTGCTGTCGGGAGCCCAGCAGCACGTCGATGACATAGGCGCTGCCGAACCGCTGCCCCGTTCGTATAATGCAGGACAGCAGCTTCTGCACCGGTATGGTTACGTCGGTTTCCGGCGCAGGGCCCGCCTCGCATATGTCACAGCCCGTACAGCCGTCATCAGGCAGGGTTTCGCCGAAGTAACCGAGCAGTATACGGCGACGGCAGGTGCGCGCGGATGCATACTGCACCATATGCTGCAGCAGCAGCTCCGCTTTCCGGCTGTCGCCGCTTTCCTCAAAAAAGTATCTGATTTTATGAATGTCACCCGCGCTGTACAGCAGCAGCGCATGGGCAGGCAGACCGTCACGGCCGGCGCGCCCTATCTCCTGATAGTACTGCTCCAGCGACTTGGGCATGTCATAATGGATGACGAACCGTACGTCAGGCTTATTGATTCCCATGCCGAACGCAACGGTCGCCACGATGATCTGCACTGTGTCGCGCAGGAACGATTCCTGATGGGCGGTACGGGTTTCATTCGGCAGGCCGGCGTGGTAGTTCGTTACATTAAAGCCCTGTTCATGCAGGTATTCGTACAGCTGGTCCACCTGCTTGCGGGAAAAGCAGTAGATAATACCGCTTTCCGTTTCATGCGCGCGCAGGAAATCCACCACCTGCTGCTGCGCGTCATGCTTTGCGCGGACCTCAAGAAAAATATTGCTGCGGTTAAAGCTGGCCACCAGTACCGCCGGATCCTTGAGCCCCAGATTCTTTACAATGTCGTTCCTGACCTGTGCCGTTGCCGTGGCGGTCAGCGCAAGGCATACCGCATGCGGGAACTGCTCCCGCACCGTATGAATCGACAGGTAGTCCGGCCTGAAATCGTGTCCCCATTCGCTGATACAATGGGCTTCATCGATGGTAAAGCAGCAGACCGGCAGCATGCTGCCGTGCAGTATTTCCTGTATTTTCGGCGTGGCAAGCCCTTCCGGCGACACATACACAAGCTTTATTGCGCCGCTCAGGATATCGCTGACCGTATCCTTATACTCATTCCAGTCAAGCGAGCTGTTCAAGAAAACCGCGGGCACGCCGTTTTCCCGCAGCGAGGACACCTGGTCCTGCATCAAAGCGATGAGCGGCGAAATAACTACGGTAATTCCATTGAAGATCAGTGCAGGGATCTGGTACGTCAGAGATTTGCCGCCGCCGGTCGGCATGACGGCAAGCGTATCCCTACCGGAAAGTACCTGGGAGATCACTTCCTTCTGCATCGGCCGGAACGAATCATAGCCGAATACGCTGCCCAGCACTTTTTCCGGCTCGGCTCCGACATACGCGGCACAGTCTACGCTGCCGGTACCGGCAGCCGCTGCCTGAGTATTTTTCTGTAGCATATCCGTAAAATACCGTTAATAACTCCCTTGCACAAGAGCAAAACAATCAATATAATCAGTACAATCGACTTTCTTGCCAGCGTGGTGGAATGGTAGACACGACAGACTCAAAATCTGTTGTCCGCAAGGATGTAAGAGTTCAAGTCTCTTCGCTGGTATACGCAGTTACATTTTATGATAATCCTGCATACCATATTCGGGTTGATAATTGTCAGCAACCTGAAAACGGCTGAATCCGGGCGTTAAGCAAAGCGTGCCCTGTATACGCCGGTAGTATCCGTTTCTGCACTTATACATCCATATCAAGCCCGCCGCTGAGCCTGCGGTAAAAAACTGCTTCCTCCACATGAGCGGTTCCAATATTTTCACATGTTTCCATATCTGCTATGGTTCTGGCCAGCTTCAGGCAGCTTGCCGTGCCCCGCGCGGAAAAATTAAATGCGGCGGCGGCCTTATCAAGCACTGCCTTTCCCTGCCTGCTGAGCGTGCAGTACTGTTTCATCTCCTCCACCGTAAGCCGCGCATTCTTTTTGCCGAGCCTGTTCCGTTGTACTGCCACAGCAGCGGCAATGCCCTGCCGCAGTATGCCGGATGCGATGCGGTCTGACTGCCCGGATGTCGGTGCGGCATCAACGTGTATGCGTATATCAATCCTGTCAAGCAGCGGCCCTGAAAACTTTTTCCAGTACATTTCTACGGAACGGGCGCTGCACAGGCAGATTTTAGTCCGGGAGCCGAAATTGCCGCAGGGACACGGGTTGGTTGCCATGAGCAGCTGAAAATCTGCGGGATACACCGTGGACTGGCCGGCCCGGCTCAGCGTGATCGCACCGGTTTCAAGCGGTACCCGAAGCATCTGCAGCACTGACGTTTTAAATTCCGCGGCCTCATCCAGAAACAGCACGCCGTTATGTGCAAGCGATATTTCGCCGGGCCGGCACCACGGGCCGCCGCCGCAGATGCCTTCTATACTTGCCGTCTGATGCGGCATGCGGAACGGAGCGGTGCGGATAAGACGTGATGACGGCGGAAGTATTCCTGCCAGTGAATAGATCCGTGTTACCGGCTGTGCCTGTCCGGTGGTGAGCAGGGGCAGCAGCGACGGGAACCGCTGCAGCGCAAGCGTCTTGCCGCAGCCGGGGGCTCCGAATGCAAGCACGTTGTGTCCTCCGGCGGCGGCAATCTGCAGACCGCGTATCAGTTCCTTCTGCCCGTTTATATCCGCAAAATCCATGTCCGCGCCCACCGCAGGAAAAAGTACGCCGCCGATGTCTACCGAACCTTCGGGCACCTGCCCGTGGTCATCCGTTTCTCCGCCTTCAGTACACAGTTCTGGATGCAGCAGGGCGGCAAAGGCTTCCGTAAGATCCGATGCTCCGCACACTTTCATGCCAGGTACCTCGCGGGCTTCGGCGGCATTGCCCGCAGGTACGATGCACCGTGTAATATGCAGCCCCGTCTGTGCGGCGGTTGCCGCCGCCGCATGAATTCCGCGCACGGAGCGCACTTTGCCCGACAGCTCAAGCTCGCCCATGACCAGCACCGTGTCGTCAGGTCCGCTGGTTTTGGCGGCAAGTACGGCCAGCGCGACGGCCAGATCAAACCCTGCGCCTTCCTTGCGCAGCCCCGCGGGCGAAAGATTGATAAGGACGCGCTCCAGCGGAAAATCAAAGCCGGAGTTTACGATCGCCGCCCGCATGCGTTCCCGGGACTCTTTGATCGTTCCGTCGGCAAGTCCCACGATATCCACCGCAGGAATTCCGCGCCGCAGGTCCACCTCAACCGTAACCAGTGTTCCCTCGTAGCCGAAGGGAGAAAAAGATACAATACCCATCTCAGGCCTCCTTGCTTTAAACAAAGAAACCAGAATTGAAAAAAAATGAAGGCGTATTAGAAAAAAAAGGAAAAATGTTGGCGGGAGCATCGGTACGGCTGCAACTGGCGGCATAAGTATGCCGGCATATACTTATGCCAGCATATACTTATGCCAGCATACTTACGGCTGTGCCGATGCTTTATGATGTACAGAACGGAATGCTACAGCGCGGGCTGCAGCTCCTGCTCCCAGAACCGGTCGTCTATCTTACGGCCGCCCGCAGTATGTCCGAGCCTGCGGTCAGCGCGTACTGCTTCTCCGTGAAAGTCGCTGCCGGCCGTCACAAAAAAGCCTGTCTTGCGCGCCAGTTCTTCCAGACGGAGCGCATCGGTTACACGCACGCCGGAATGCCATGCCTCAAGCCCCTGCACGCCTCGGTTGTATACATCCTGCAGCACCGGCCCGATCTTACCCCATGAAATATACAACGACAGCGGATGCGCTATGACGGGAACGCCGCCGGAACTTTTGATGGCATATACGGCCTCGTCCAGCATGGCGCCTGTTCTGTTCACGTACCATGGCCTGCCTTTTGCCAGATACCGGTCAAACGCCTGCTGTCTTGTCTTGACGACATGCTGCTCCACCAGATACCCGGCGATATGCGGACGTCCCAGCGTCTGACCCGGATACAGCCGCTCTATCGCCTCCATGGACACCGGTATGCCGGCTTCCTGTATCTTTGCAATGATGGCGGAGTTCCGGTCCCGCCGTGCATCCTGCAGCTCATTGATAATACCTTCAAGCTCGTGTGATATCCGCTGCAATCCCAGTCCCAGCAGATGAAATTCACCCGAGGGCCACTGAATGTTGAGCTCAACACCCCGCACAAACGTGATTCCGGCCTCTTTTGCCGCCGAAGCCGCCTCGTCCAGCCCTGCTACCGTATCATGATCAGTCAACGCCAGCACCGACACGCCTTCCTGAGCGGCTTTGTGCACTAAAGCGGACGGCGTGTACTGTCCGTCCGAAGCTGTTGAATGAGTATGTAAATCAACCATAGCCACTAGCATAACACAAAGAATGAGTTTATGATATGAAGTACAGAAAATCCGTTTTTTATACTCATATCTGTGTGCATATGATACAAGTTTTTAAAATCTGCGTTGAAGCTGCAAACTCCTTAAAAGGAAGGAAGAATATGCCGATAGTATACATGCAGGATTGTTCCTGTATGCCGGATATTCCCGAGGAGACTGTATGCCCAATCTAGTACGCTACTCTAAGCAATCGATCATCTACTTTGCAGGTGATTCTGATGACCGTATTTTTATTCTGCAGACGGGTACCGTCATACTTACCTCCATTGATCCTGAGTATAACAAGCCTTCCGTTGAGACAATCAAGCCCGGAGAATTCTTCGGCGTAAAATCCGCGCTCGGTCATTTTGTGCGGGAAGAGACGGCAACTTCCACCACTGAGTGTACTGCCATCGTCATGACCATCGCAGAATTTGACCACATGCTCAGCATAAACCCGCAGCTGATCTTTAAGATGCTCCACGCGTTCTCAGCGCAGCTCAGACGCATCCATAAAAAAATTGAATCAATCCTTGACGATACGATGAGCAGGCGGCGCAGCCAGCCGGCAAACATGCGTACGCTTGCACAATGCTTTTTCGATGACGAGCAATACCGTTCATGCTGTGACGTCTGCCTTAAGCTGCTGCATCACTTCCCCGACGCGCCGCACAAGCAGGAGATAAAAAAACTTTACAATAATTCCAAGATGCGCTACCAGCAGCTTGCCAGACTGCCCGCCCGGATGGGCGGTTCGGGAGATCAGAATCCGGACTTTGTCGTGAACTTTGCCGCGCTGCAGCATTTCCAGCTGCCGGCGTTCAAGCGTTTTTCCAAATTGTATCAGCCCGGTCAGGTCATCATCTCAGAATTTGAGCCGGGTGACAGCTTCTATTTGATACAGGAAGGCAGGGTGCAGACGCTCAAGCTGGTGGCGGAAGCCAAAAAGAACCTTGATATTCTGAATCCCGGCGAATTCTTCGGCGAGATGGCTATACTGGACAACTCGCCGCGCTCAGCCACCTGTATGGCCATCACAAAGGTCCGCTGCCTTGAATTCAATAAAGATAATTTCCAGACGCTTATTGCGGGCAACCCGCACGCCGCGTTCATCCTGCTCAAGATGTTCTGCAAGCGTATATACGACCAGAAGCGCCGTCTTAAGATTCTGACCACTAAAGACCTGCCTACGCGCATTGCAGCGGTGTTCGTCATGTATGATGAAATGATTCCTCCCGCGATGCGGCCTTCCGATGAAAAGCGGGTGTTCTTTGTAACAGTGCAGGAGATTGCCCACTGGGCCGGCCTGTCGCAGGAGGCGGCGCAGGATGAAATAAGCCGCTATGCGGAACGGCATAAAATTGAAGTGCTTACTGAGACCATCACCGTGTTCAATATAGGCGACATGCGGCGGCAGGTTGAGATGCACGAGCTCGTACATCTGTAATAATATCGAAAGCTGTATTACTGCTGTCAGCGGCAAAATTGATTTCCGTAGAAATCAGGTACTTGCCGTAAATAGGGAAATCTGATATAGTACTACTCACGCCAACTTAGCTCACCTGGCAGAGCAGCGCATTCGTAATGCGCAGGTATCGTGTTCGAGTCACGAAGTTGGCTCGCTGAAGCCCGGAACCAAGACAAACGGTTCCGGGCTTTTTTTATTCGGCAGCGGACTGATCAGCTGTTACCGTTTTTGTTCCAGAGGGACACGTCCGAAGTGGAGATGGCCTGCGCGCCGGCCGCCAGAATCTGCTGCGCCAGCGCTTCCGTGTGTATGAGCCCTCCGCCGATGATGACCTTGCGGGTCCGCGCCACGACTTCGGGAATGATCGTGAGCGCAATGCCGGGCAGCACCTCAAGCACGTCTATTGTATCGTCCTTGTTTATTTTTTCTATCGTAGCAATCGAAAGGGAGTCGAGCAGGAAGGTGCGCAGTATGGTCATCATGCCGATACTTTTGGCGTACTTGAGCACATTCTGCTTGATGGATATAACGCCGTCCGCCTCGGTCATGGTATGCAGGTAATCAACGGAGTATTTGCTGCTGGACAGTCCCTCCATCAGATCAAGGTGAATGAACACGGTCTTGCCGCCGGCCTTAAGCTTTTTTACATATCCGGGCACTGACAGCAGCGTGCCGGACAGCAGGAATACGATCTTCGCCTTGCTTGCCACGCAGGCGTCTATATCTGCTTCAGAGCGGACCGCCGCCACATATTTTACATTTTTGAACAAGTCAGCCATAGCACAAGCATACCTTCTGATTTCCAAAGTGTCAAACTGAAAACCGCGGGGTACAGAAACCAATATTTCCGCTGGCAGCCCCGGCGGGAGCAGCTGCCGGCGGAAAAAATTGATTTCCGTGCGGGGAAGGCTCCTGTATGCAAAAATATTCTGTTTTTGTGCAAGTATATACTGTTTTCGTTGACAGCAGTGAATTATATGTACTAAAATCAAAAAGCCGCATGAGAATACGTGCGGTGCACAGCTTATAGGAGGCATGATAAAAAGTATATGGTGTACTTAAGTACATGGTGCACTTTTTATCATGGACACTTGCATTCTAAAGCCTGCAAGTGTAGTCCGCGTCGTCTATGGCGCGCGGCTGCCGCCGGGGCTTTATAAGGAGAACAAAAATGGAACAGGAGACTTCAAAAAAGAAACTTTCGTTGGCAGCGCAGATATTTATCGCGCTGATATGTGCCGTCATTGTGGGGCTGCTCATGCAGAATGCATCCGACAAGGCGAATGCGTACATAAAGCCGTTCGGTACGATTTTCCTTAATCTGGTAAAATTCATCGTCAGTCCGATAGTTCTTTTTTCTATCATGGCAGGTGTTGTCTCCATGAAAGACCTTAAAAAGCTGGGCAAAATCGGCGGCATCACGCTCATATACTATTTCTGCACCACTGCGGTTGCCGTTTCAATCGGTCTGGTGGTGGCTAACCTGTTCAAAGGCGCGTTTCCGGTACTTTCTACCGCGAGCCTGACCTATGCGGCGCCCAAAGGTACTGCGCCGCTTGATGTGCTCGTGAATATTTTCCCGTCTAACTTCATTCTTCCTATTTCCAGCGCAAACATGCTGCAGGTCATCGTCATGGCACTGCTCATCGGTTTTGCCGTAATTCTGCTCGGCGATAAAGTTGATCCTGCCATTGCGACGATCAACCGCTGGAACGAGATTTTTATGAAATGTATGGAGATGATCCTGAAGCTGTCTCCCATCGGCGTGTTTTGTCTGCTTGCGCCGGTCATCGCAGCAAACGGAGCCGCGATCCTCGGCTCTCTTGCAAAAGTTCTGCTTGCGGCTTATATCTGCTATCTGGTGCACGGGCTGGTGGTATATTCGCTGACGGTCAGTACGATGGGCGGCATCTCTCCGTTTAAGTTCTTTAAGGAGATGGCGCCTGCCATTGCGTTCGCATTCTCCAGCGCTTCGTCCGTGGGTACGCTGCCCCTGAACATGGAGTGTACGCGGCGGCTCGGCGTGTCCAAGGAAGTTTCTTCGTTCGTTCTGCCGCTCGGTGCTACCATCAACATGGACGGTACGGCAATTTATCAGGGCGTATGCGCCGTCTTTATCGCCGCCTGCTACGGCATTGATCTGTCATTTGCCCAGATGGTGACGATCGTGCTTACTGCGACTCTTGCGTCAGTGGGTACTGCGGGCGTTCCCGGCGCCGGCATGGTCATGCTTGCCATGGTGCTTACATCCGTAGGCCTGCCGGTGGACGGCATTGCGCTTGTGGCCGGCGTTGACCGTATTTTCGATATGGGGCGCACCACGCTGAACATTACCGGCGATGCGTCTTGTACGGTCATCGTATCGAATCTGCTCAAAAAACAGGAGCAGAAACTGTAGCGTCCGCATACGGCGCTTTGCGGCGGCAGGGTTCTATCATGCTTACACCTCTTATGTTTATTATCGTCTGCCCGTGCCTGTTTCTGGCAGGGTTCGTGGATTCCATCGCGGGCGGCGGCGGACTTATTTCGCTTCCCGCCTATCTGCTTACCGGCCTGCCGGTGCACAGTGCCATTGCCACGAATAAATTTTCATCCACGTTCGGCACATCGGTTTCTACCGCGCGCTTTATACGGCGCGGGCTGGTGAACGTCAGGCTCGCCGTACCGTCGGTTATCTGCGGTATGGCCGGCTCTGCGCTCGGAGCACGGCTGTCACTGCTTATTCCTGAGCATGTGCTCAAAATACTGCTGCTGATCGTGCTGCCGCTTGCGGCCGTCTGTGTGCTTAACCGCCATCTTTTTAAGGACGGAACCGCCGGGCGTGCGGTGTGCGACCGGCGTACGGTGATCGTCGCGCTTGCAGCCGCGCTTGTGATCGGTGCCTATGACGGTATGTACGGGCCTGGAACCGGTACGTTCCTGATCATTGCGTTCACGGTGTTCGCGCGGCTTGGGATTGCCCCCGCCAACGCGCATACTAAAGTTATAAACCTTTCCAGCAACATTGCCGCGCTCGCGGTGTTCCTTGTGAACGGGCAGGTTGTAATACCGCTTGGACTTGCGGCCGCCGCAAGCAACATGCTGGGGAACTACATCGGCTCAGGATTCGCACTTTCTAAAGGCTCCAGAATCGCCAAACCGGTCATTATCTTTGTGCTGTCGCTGCTGGCGGCAAAGATTATCATGGAGTTTGTCACCGCCTGACCGGCATTTGAGGTGCCCCGGGTTACATAATCCGGATAAAATAATCCTTGCGTTTTGACAAAAGCCATGGTACCATTTTTTATAGTCATCGGAAGACGGTATGCTGTGCCGTGCCGGTGGCGCTGCATGCCGTTTCTGAGTTTTTTGGAGTGAAACAGCATCTATTTCACAGAAGGCGGGATAGATGTGCCGTTTGCTCTTTTTTTATTTCTGAACAAACTTGTACTGTCTCCTGCCGCCGTGGCTTTATAAGGAGTAATTATGTCAAAATACGTTATGGCATTTGATGCCGGAACTACCAGCAACCGTTGTATTCTGTTCAATAAGCAGGGAGAGATCTGCAGCGTAGCGCAGAAAGAATTCAAGCAGTATTACCCCAAGCCGGGTTGGGTTGAGCATGACGCTCATGAAATCTGGGCAACACAATTGTCTGTGGCTGTAGAAGCTATGGCAAAGATCGGTGTCACCGCTGCCGACATAGCGGCCATCGGCATCACCAACCAGCGTGAGACAACTATCGTGTGGGACCGCCATACCGGAGAGCCCATCTGTCCCGCAATCGTATGGCAGTGCCGGCGTACATCGGAATATGTGGACAGCCTCAAGGCACAGGGGCTGACGCAGCTGTTCCGCGAAAAAACAGGACTGATCCTGGATGCCTATTTTTCAGGCACCAAGCTGCGCTGGATTTTGGAGAACGTGCCCGGTGCACGCTCCCGTGCCGAGAACGGCGACCTGCTTTTCGGTACCGTAGAAACATGGCTTATCTGGAAGCTTACAAAGGGCCGTGTGCATGTGACGGACTATTCAAACGCATCGCGTACGCTCATGTTCAACATCCATACGCTGCAGTGGGACAAAGATATTCTTAAGATACTGGACATTCCTGAATGTATGCTGCCTGTACCGCAGCCTTCAAGCTGTGTATACGGCGTTGCCCATGAGGATATGCTCGGCGGACTTATCAAGATAGGCGGCGCTGCGGGCGACCAGCAGGCCGCTCTGTTCGGGCAGACCTGTTTTAATCCCGGACAGGCAAAGAACACCTACGGTACCGGCTGCTTTATGCTCATGAACACCGGTGAGCAGCCCGTCATGTCGAACAACGGATTGCTCACTACCATAGCGTGGGGTATCAACGGCAAAGTGAATTATGCGCTGGAAGGCTCCATCTTTGTGGCGGGAGCCGCCATTCAGTGGCTGCGTGATGAAATGCGCATCATCGACACGTCCGCGGACTCTGAGTACATGGCGACCAGAGTACAGGATACCAACGGCTGCTATGTGGTCCCTGCGTTTACCGGCCTTGGCGCTCCCTATTGGGATCAGTATGCCCGCGGTACCATCGTAGGCATTACGCGCGGTGTGAACAAATACCATATTATCCGCGCCACGCTGCAGTCCATTGCCTATCTGACGAATGATGTGCTTGAGGCTATGAAAAAGGATTCCGGCATACAGCTGTCCGCGCTCAAGGTGGACGGCGGCGCCAGTAAGAATGATTTTCTGATGCAGTCACAGGCTGATTTTATCAACGTGCCTGTGCAGCGCCCCGCATGCGTTGAAACCACCGCCATGGGCGCCGCGTACCTTGCTGGTCTGGCGACAGGCTACTGGAGCAGCATGGAGGACGTGATGCAGAATCAGGCTGTGAGCCGGGTGTTCACTCCGACGCTGGACGAGGAAGCGCGTGTAAAGGCCATTCAGGGCTGGCACAAAGCCGTAAAATACGCACAGGGCTGGGCAAAGGAAGAGTAACCGGCACGTGATGCGTGTATGTTCAGCAGGTGAATCACGTGTACCTGGCCGGGTGACGCTGCTGCATATGGCCGGGTGACGCTGCTGCACATGGCCAGGTGACGCTGCTGCACTTGATTAGGTGAACTGATAACACCTTATTGGAAAAGACTGTGTAACTTTAGGGCCGGAATTTGCGTTTTACTGGAAGTGATAGTATACTGAATATCACGGACGGGACGTGCGGCAGATGGTCTGCTGCACAGGCTGCGTTGCAGCTGAACTTCCGGATACCTAATGACCGGCACTCCGTGCCTGATCTGTAAGGAGTTTATATGACTAAATCTGTTTCTGCTGTCGGCTTCGATTTTGAACAAAAACAAACGGATTTGATAGACAACAAACTGAAGCGTATCAGCTATGCTGATGAACATATCGTAGATCTTATTCTGCGCGTAAAGCGTGATAAAGCATATTTCTTTGACTGCACGGTTAATTTCCGCTGGGGCACGCAGGCCCATGTAACGAGCGATGATTTTGATTTTGCTGCAGGCCTGAACAAAATGATGGATGTCCTTGATAACAAGATCAAAAAAGAAAAGGACAAGGTTCAGGAAAAGAAGTAGCGTGATTAAGCGCGGGCTGCCCATTCTTTTTGGGCAGCCCTTTTTTATGTTTCCGGCGGCGTATCGTCGGGGGCTGCGGTACAGCTGTTCTTTTCAGTCGTTTTTGATATTACAAGATTGCAAAAACGATAATCTCTGTGTATAGTATACGTATGGGCGACAAGAAATTTACGGTTCTTGATTTACTGGAACTTGATCTGCAGGGGCATGACGCCCTGAACCTCCGGTGCATTGCCGGACGGCGGGGCTTAACCCGTGAGCTGACTGTGCCCGATATCAACAGGCCGGGACTTGTATTGTCCGGCTTCTATGTTTCTTTTGCTTACCAGCGCGTTCAGGTGTTCGGACGCGGTGAGGCCGCTTATCTGCATAAGCTTCATGACGAAGGAAAAACTGAGAATGTAAGCAAATTGCTTTCCTATAATGTTCCGTGCTGCGTGTTCACGCATAATCTTGAGCCTACGGAAGAATTCCTTGAGATTGCAGAAGAAAAACACTGTGCCGTTCTGCAGACCGAGCTGGAATCGACTGAGTTTTCAAGCCGTCTGCTGCGCGTCATGGCCAATATCTTTGCGCCAAAAAAAACAATGCACGGCGTTCTGGTTGAAGTGTACGGCGTGGGCATTCTGCTGGCAGGACATTCCGGCGTAGGTAAAAGCGAGACTGCCCTTGAGCTGGTTGAGCGCGGTCACCGCCTTGTAGCCGATGATATTGTGGAGATCCACTGCGTGAACGGCAATACGGTGCTCGGCCGCGGTGCCAATACGCTTATCAGCCATCATATGGAAATCAGAGGCCTCGGCATCGTGAATGTGGCGCAGCTGTATGGCGTCGGTGCGATCAGGCATCAGAAAGAAGTGCAGCTTGTGGTGTATCTTGAGGAGTGGGACGCTAATAAAGTGTACGACCGTATCGGTACTGATCAGAAGACGGTCGATCTGCTGGGCGTAAAAGTGCCGTGCCTTGAGATTCCCGTCAAGCCAGGCCGTAATCTTCCTATTATTCTTGAGGCGGCGGCCATGAATGAACGCCTTAAGAATATGGGCTATAATTCTGCCCGTGATTTTAACCAGAATGTGCTGAAGTGGATAGAAACGGGAGAAGCGCAGACTACATACTATAATGCAAGCGGCGATGACGCTTACTAATATATACAAGTTATAAGGTAGGTTGATGTATGATTGAGAAGACAGTGACTGTAAAGAACCGTGCCGGTATTCATGCTCGTCCGGCGGCTATTATTGCCCAGACGGCAAATAAATTCTCTGCAGAAATTTCCTTAGCGCATGATGATATATCAGTAAATGCAAAATCGATTATGGGCGTTATTACCATGGCCGCCGGATATAATACCGTTCTGAAGCTTACTGCTGACGGTGTCGATGAGGCGGAAGCTGCCGCTGCAATAGAAAAATTGTTTGAATCAAAATTTGAAGAAGAGTAGTGATGAAGCAGGTTACTGAAAGACAGAAAGAGGTCTTGGATTTTATATCGGAGTTTACGGGAACTAATTCGTATCCTCCTACGGTCAGGGAAATCGGAGAGCATTTCGGTATTTCCCTGCGGGCCGTGCAGGATCATATTGCTGCCTTGCAGAAAAAAGGCTATCTGTCGCTGTCGCAGAAACGTTCCCGTTCTATCAGGGTTCTTATCGACGATTCCAAAAAGCAGGAGCAGTCTCTGTTTGTCTCAAAGGTACCGCTGCTCGGTACGGTGGCTGCCGGTAAGCCGCTGCTGTGCGAAGAAAATCTTGACGGGTATATTTCTTTGACGGAGCCTTTTGTACGTCCGGACAAGAGTTATTTTGCATTGCGCGTGCGGGGCGTGAGCATGATAGACGCAGGTATTCTGGAGGGTGATCTTGCCATTGTGGAGCAGTGCAATACTGCCGTGAACGGACAGATTGTGGTTGCAGTGGTGGATGAGGCGATTACGATCAAACGGTTCTATCGCGAGGCGGAGCGGATCAGACTTCAGCCGGAAAATGCTGCGTTCCAGCCTATTTATTGTCAGGATGTACGTATCGTCGGTACGCTCTCCAATATCGTGAGAACCTACTGATGGCTGCCGCCGCTCCTGTCTATCTGTTTACTGGTCCTGAATTCGGTCTGCGCAATGAGGCCGTAAAGCAGGTTCAGGACTCCATGAAAAAAAAATACGGAACGCTTGATGTGTATTCCTACTATGCGTCTGAAAATGACATGGGGGAAGTGCTCACCACGCTCCAGAGCGTTTCTCTTTTTACTGCGGCAACCTGTGTGGTGCTGCACGGTGCTGAGACCATAAAATCAAAGGATGACATTTCCAGACTTGCCCAGTGGGCGGATGCCGCCGCCAAAAACGGTGATGACGCTTCCTGCCTTATTCTGATCGCCGACGAGGTGAGCGTGGATTCTAAGCTGGATAAGCTTGTGCCGGGCGAGCATCGTAAAATCTTTTGGGAAATGTTTGAGAACCGGAAGCTGGAATGGCTGCATGGTTTTTTCCGTAAAAATGGATATGAGCTTGCCCCCGGGGCTGCTGAGCTGATTCTTGAGCTGGTGGAAAATAATACGGAGGCGCTTTCCGGCGAATGTTCTATGCTGCTGGCGAATATTCCGCCCGGCAGCAGAATACGGCCGGAGGATGTGGAGAAAATGCTTTCCCATAACCGGACGGAATCTCCGTTTACGCTGTTTGATGCAATGGCTGACTTTGAAAAGTCCCCGCAGGAGCGGCTGACTGTTTCCCTTGGAATCCTGCAGAAGCTTATGCTGTCAAAAGGCTATGCCTCCGGCAAAATCATTGCAGGGCTGACGTCCTGTTTCCGCAAGCTTGTTCTGTGGCATTCGCTGTATGCCGGCGGTCAGTCGCCTGATGATTTTACGCTTAAGACAAAAGGATTCGGCGGCTCAACGATAAAAAAGCAGTATCAGCATGCGGCACGGATATGGAGCTCAAAGCAGGCGAGTGCCGTGCTTGCCTTGTTGTCCGCCGCATCCATGGATATACGGTCTGCCGGCGCGGTTATGGAAGAGTGTCAGATGCAGCAGCTTTTATATGCCGTGATAATGAAAAACGGCAGAAGCTGTCTGCTGTATATCTGAGCTGACGCGTTTTCATGGCTGGCCGCACAGCCGGCTAAATAGCCCTTATTCTATAGTCTGCAGCAGGTTTTTCAGGGCAAGCGCCTCTTCTTTTGTGAGCGTGATGCCTTTGCCCATTTTCTGATGATCTGGTGACCAGCTGCGTATATCGTATTTCGGGCTTCTGTTGTTCCATGACACCAGATTGAGTTCCAGCGTCCATCCGCCGTTTCCTTCCGACAGCTTGCCTATGTTTTGTGTGATGTTAAAGGTAAAATCGTCTGCCATTGCCATGTCTCCAATTGCTTAAAATGCGAATATATAATAAATTATAAAGCAAGTTTGGTGATTTTGCATAATATTTTTTGGTAAAATGCAAAAAACATTGCCGATAAATTAGTAGTATGATAAAATTCTAAAAAAAAGGAGGCAAAACGTGAAAAAAATGTATGCGGTCCGTGCGGCCGGTATACTGTCGGCAGTTCTGCTGACGTTTGCTTTTGTATCATGTAAATCTACTCCTACTGAAGATACGGATGCTGTTTCTGATTCGCTTACTCAGCAGCTTGCTCCCGGCAGTTCTTCAAAGCCGGAAAAGTCCGATCAGCCGGCGGAGCCGGCTGTAGCTGAAACTTCAGATACTGGTGCTGATGATGTGGCGGCCAGAAACAAGGCTATGCTTGAAAAAGTTGAGAAAGCCCGTCAGGCTGCGGTTGACGCAGGCGCGCCGTCGGTGCTGAAGGATGCGTTCTCAGCTACTGATGAGCTGTATGACGGCGTAAAGGCTGATGCTGCGGGCGGCGCGGATATGAGCGAGGCGTGCGCTGATCTGGTTGCACGGTATGAGGCGCTTGAAAAAGCGGCAAAAGCGTATGCGGCAAAGCAGAAAATCGATGAGTATAACTTGTCGCAGTATGATCAGAAGAATTATGCCCGCGGTGAGGCTGCCGCGCAGGATATTAAGAATCTGTATGACAACAATGCCAGCGGCAAGGAGCTTGCGGCAAAGGCGGAGGAAGGAAACGCCGCGTTTACGCAGGTTTTGCTTACCGGTCTGAAGAAGATTGCGGCCATAGCCCGTGCTGATGCAGTTGCAGCCAAGAAAAAGGCTGACAGCGTGTTTGCCGGAGTGTCCGAAAAAGAGGCGTATAAGGCTGCCGCTGACAAAATCGCTTCGGCAGACTCGAACCTTGTGACCAATAATCCTGAGGGTGCGTATAAAGGCTATCTGGCGGCTACCGCTGATTTTACGGCCTTATATGAAAAAGTAGCCAGAAAGCGCGAGGAAGCGCAGCGGGCAATGGAAGAGGCCCGCAATAAGATAAAGAATGCCGCTGAGTATGCGGCTGAAGCCGATGAGGCGGCTCCTCTGGGCGACGGTCAGATTGAGGGCATTGAGGATGAAGATGCGGTATTGCTTGAAGAAGAAACCTTTGATGATCCTGACAAAGCGGTGATCGATGTTGATGAGACCCAGACAGGGCGCGAAGCGGCTGAGCTTGAGGCGCAGGCGGTTCGCCAGGCTGCAGAAGAGAAAAAAGGAGCTGAGTGATGAAAAAAAGTATTGCATTTATTGCAGCCGGATTGCTCGGCAGCGTTCTTTTTGCGGCAAGCTATGTGAATAATACGTATCAGAAGCTTGCGGATGAATATTCCCGGAAAGCGCAGAGCGCGTTCAATGCCGGTATGTATGACGAGGCTGTTGAGTATTCTAAGAAAGCTGAGGAAAATGCTGCCCTTTCCCGGGCTTATATCGAAAAAATGCTGGCAAAGGCTGATGCGGATAAGCAGATGCTGCTGGCACGGAGAAAGATAGACTGGGCTCGGCAGATACGTGCGGACAGAAACTTCCCGATGGCATTTTCTGCCGGTGAGACGGCTATGAAAAATGCCGAGGAAGCCTATGCTGCTGAGAACTATAAGTCTGCCGGCGCATATGCTGCGCAGGTGCTTGCGGCTTTGGAAGGTGTGCGGGAGATTACTCCTCTGCCGCAGTTCTATGTGGTCCGTCCGTGGGCTGATACAAAGGACTGCTACTGGAATATTTCAGGACGCCCCTATATCTATAATAATCCTCTGTTGTGGGAAAATCTGTATCAGAAGAATAAGCAGTCTATGCCGAAGCCTGAAGATCCGAATTTGATTCTTCCCGGCATGAAGATGGAGATACCAAGCCTGACCGGCGAATTCCGGGAAGGAACGTATAATCCTTCAAAGAAATATGATGCATACAGCGTGAACCGCTGACAGCTGTGCAGTAAGGGTATTAAACCTATTCTGAAACTTTAGTTTCCGAATAGGTTGCCATGATTGCAGTTGCGAAGCAAATCGCGAACTTGTTGACCTGAGCGATAACGAAGTTGTTGAACAGGTCTGTTGACGGGGGCTTGTCCGGAAACGGGCAGGCCCCCGCTGTTTTAAATGGTTGGTCAGCGTGCGGTACCTGTGTAACGCTGGTACAGGAACAGCGCGGCGCTCATGAGCGCATGCGGATACTCCGGAGTGCCCATTTTTTGTATGACTTCGTGCTGCGGCAGTTTGATGTAGTTGATATATTCGTCTGAATCAAGCTGCTGTCCGGAACCTTTTGCCAGATTGAGTGCGGCGTAAATGTGAACATGGTTTGACATGAGCGCGGGATTCGGATTTATGCTGCCAAGATGAATGAGTTGTCCGGCAGTAAAACCTGTTTCTTCCTTCAGCTCCCGTACTGCGGCTTTGTCGGGGTCTTCTCCGGGATTTATAACGCCGCCGGGAAATTCTATGCTCAGCTTCTGTTCGCCGTGCCGCCATTGCTTGACCATTAGAAAACTGTCGTCCATGACCGGTACGGTGACTACCCAGTCAGGAGCATCCATAACGATGTACTGACCTTCGGTACCTTCCGGCGATATACTCCGTGTCTGCATGACGGTCATGACCGGGGTTTTTAAGATTGGCTGCCGTGAGGCTTCTTTCCATATCAGACTATCGTCAGAATTTTTTATATCCATGGTAACCTCTTTGACTTTACTATCAATTACGTTTATCATATGGTATACTAAAGGTACTTGAAAATCAATTGAAGCGTATCTGGAGAAGGCTATGGCAATCATAACGATATCGCGGCAGGTTGCGGCACTTGGAGATGAAGTTGCTGCAAGTGCCGCAAGAAAACTGAACTATAAGTTCGTTACGCGCAAAGAATTGGAGCGCAGGATTGTCGATTTAGGTTTTCCGGAAAGTAATTTAAAAAAATACGATGAGCGGAAACCGGGGTTTTTTGCATCGCTTGTAAAAGAACGTGATGAGTATCTTGATTATCTTCAGACCGCCGTACTTGAGGCGGCTTCCGAAGGAAATTGCATACTTATAGGCCGCGGCGCTTTTATTATTCTTGAGCAGCTGCCTAATCTGGTGTCGTTCCGCTTTGTGGCCAGGGATGAGGTTCGTATTGCCCGGCTGCAAAAAGAGTTCGGCTGGAATGAAAAACAGGCTGTGCAGCGGATTACAGAAAGCGATACAAACAGGCTTGGATTCCACAAAAGCTTTTTTAATCTGGCGAATGAAGACCCGTTGCATTTTCACATGGTGATAAACACCGGGCTGCTTGATGTGGAGGCTGCGTCCTCTATAATTACAGATTTTGTTCACGATTATATTACCGTTGAAAAAGAAGATGCAGGGCATAAAAAGATCGGGCAGCTGCTGGTTGCGCAGCGGCTTGTGAATGCGCTTGTCTTTGAGCATAAGATTTCCATTAATTTTTTGCGTGCGGTGATTCGGGATGATACTGTTGTACTTCAGGGGGTCGCTGATTCTGCGGCTCTGGTGGAAAAGGCTGTGTCGCTTGCGTCCAAAATCTTGCCGGATTATAAAGTGGAGTCGGGAATAAGTATTGTGCAGGATTTTAAATCGTATCCGTAATATACTTCTTTGTATAAAATATAGACTTTTAGAGTGGTGTTTTTCTGTATGTATGGGAGAATGCTTGTAAGGAATTGTTATGAAGACTGCTGATAGAATTACTTTGGTACGGGTGATATGCGCACCGCTGTTTTTTGTTTTATATTTCATTCCTGTCTGGACGGGCTGCCTGAAAATCGCATCTGCATGTATTCTGGTTCCGCTGTTGATTGTGGCGGAGATTACAGATTATTTTGACGGTTATTTTGCCCGTAAGCACAAGGAAGTCAGCGACTTCGGTAAGCTGTTTGATCCGTTTGCCGATGTTATGCTTCATTTGACGACATTCAGCTGTTTTATGCTTACCGGTAAGTATGCGGGTGCGTCTTTCGGTTATCTGCATCCGCTGGTATTCATTTTGATTTTGTATCGGGAATATAGTATGAATTTCCTGCGTATGCTGGCTATAAAACGCGGTGTGGCAATTGCAGCCCGTAAAGGCGGCAAGCTTAAGACTGTGCTGTACGTGACGTTCGGCTTCTACTGTTTGTTCTGGGAAATTCTGCACCGGCTTGAATTGTTTGATCTGGAAGTGTACTGGGGTTCGATCCGTGCAGGTGCCATAGCGCTTTCTTGTATACTGCTGGTTGCATGTTATGCCTCATTCATTGATTATCTGACGCATTTTAAGTCAGTTTTTGTTTCAGAAAAAAAATAAGGAATTTTATAAAAAACTTAGAAAAATATATTGACATAAATTTCTGTTTAATATATAGTCATATTCACCTCAGCAAGAGGAACTGATCTTTGAGAACAAAAAAAGGGAAGGAAAAGGAAAGAGCACTGGCGTGTATATGAAAATGTATACGTACAGGCAAGGTAAGCCGAAGTGTATTTCCGAGGGGACGTTCAGTACGGACCTGAGGGAATAAGAATAAGACCCTGTCATATGGAGACATATGGCGCAAGTCGATTTAACAGGATAATTCTGGGGCCGCAAGGCCCGAGA
>Ga0256405_10005224_pt1 | contig 22890 bp, 21 predicted proteins | sample RumenRJG_02DNA_FD_189096 | JGI IMG/M metagenome (GOLD analysis project Ga0256405, IMG submission 189096) | Bovine rumen microbial communities from Lethbridge, Alberta, Canada - RJG_02 | ecosystem: Host-associated > Mammals > Digestive system > Stomach > Rumen | place: Canada: Alberta... | reverse complement strand
GGGAGCGCCCGGACTCTGTCGGTGCCATCGCCTCCCTGTGCGGGTTCGACAACTTCTCATATTTTATCCGGCGCTTCCGCCGCAAATACGGAATGTCCCCGAGGGAATACCGCTCCCACGGGCGCCAAAATACAAAAAGCCCATAAATTAAGGCTTTATACAACATTTCTCCGTTTTAAGAAGATCGTAAAACGAGTATACCATTAAAAGATTTATATTTATTATTACAGTTATATCGTTTTATCAGATTTTGTTTGGTCAATGCTTGGTCACCATTACATATAACTGATTTGCTTTATTACTCCGTCGATTCACGTGCTACTGTCCCAAAGACCTATCATCCTTATACTCTTTTACGATATACTGCCCGCCGGCTGTCCTGGCTATGACGCTCTGCCGGCTGGTGCTACAAAAAGCTGCCCCCTGACGGAGGCAGCCCTTTCTGAAACACAGGAGATGTAATTATTCCTTTACACCGCCCAGCGCAACGCCGGCGATAATGAACTTGGACAGGAACAGATAGATGATAATAATCGGGACAATCGCGACGGTAATCATCATATAAACCTTACCCATATTAAAATTCATATAGTCCGCGCCGCGGAGAGTGGCAATCAGAATCGGCACTGTCATCTTGTTCTTAGACTGAAGTACAAGAGCAGGGATGAAGTAATTATTCCATGAACCGACGAATACAAAGATTGCCTGAACCGCAATAGCAGGCTTCATGATGGGCAGTACAATGGAGTTAAATGTGCGAAACTCACCGGAACCGTCAATCCGGGCTGCCTCTACCAGCGCAAGCGGCAGAGACGACTGAAGGTAGCTGTACATGAAGTAGAATACAGCGGGCGAAGCAATCGAGGGTATGATCATGGGCAGAAGTGTGTCATACATCCCCATCTTCGTGATCAGTCGAAGGAAGCCCATTGCCGTGACCTGTGTAGGCATGACCAGGATCATCATGATGAACGTGAACGCCGCATTTCGCAGCTTGAACTGATACACGTACAGACCATAGGCGGTCAATGCTGAAAAATAGGTACAGATTGCCGCGCAGCAGCTGGACACGATCAAGCTGTTCAGGATACCACGCAGCATGGGGAAAGTTCCGTCATTTGCCACAGACATAAAGTTTTCCAGAAAATGTGTGCTGGGCAGTGCAGAGAATCCCTTCTGCAGTTCCGCATGAGAACGGGTAGAGTTAATGATCAAAATGTAGAAGAAGAACAGGCACAGAAAAGCCAGAATAATAAGTACCGTATGGGCGACAATACTGCGCACGTTGATTGGTTTATGCTCTTTCATTTTAACGTGCCTCCTTCTTCTTGCTGCGCTTCGACTTTTTCTCTCCGTCATCATTCAGCATACGATAAACGATGAAGCAGAGGATAGCGCTGACGATAAACAAATATACACTCAGCGCACCTGCCATGCCGTAGTTGGACGCCTTCAGGTGACTGTTCAGGAACATGATCAGCGTGTAGGACGTACGGTCGGGGGATCCCTGTCCGTTTGTGAGGATCTGCGGCACATCGAACATTTGAAGACCACCGATCATAGAGGTGATCAGAGTATAGGAGAGAATGGGCCGGATGAGCGGCAGGGTGATCTTGAAGAAAATCTGTGTATGTGTACACCCGTCCAGCGAAGCCGCTTCAAACAGATCCGGGCTGATACCCATGATCGCTGCCATAAGCATGATTGCTGTATTGCCGAACCACATGAGGAAGTTCATCAGTCCTACAAGTGCCCGGGTTCCGCCGACTGTTCCCATAAAGTCAATCGGCTTTTTGGCAAAGCCCATATCCATCAGGATGCTGTTCACAGGGCCGGCATTGGAGAACATGGTGAAAAACAACATGGCAAATGCAGATGCCATAATCAGGTTGGGCAGGTAAATAACCACCTTGAAAAACTGCTCACCGTGAATCTTCAAACGCGCGTCTGTAAACCACGCTGCCAGAACCAGAGAGATGATGATCTGAGGTACAAAACCAAGCATCCACAGAGTAAATGTGTTCCCCGCATAGCGCAGAAGGTCGGATTTCAACAGAGCAATATAGTTGCCCAGACCCACAAAGTTAGGACCGACCTCCTTAAGACCGGAGCGGTAATACTCAAAAAAACTATAGCGAATAGTATCTACCAGCGGAATAAAGGAGAACACAAAAAAGGTTACGAAAAACGGGAGGATAAAGAAATATCCAAATTTCGAGTAATCAACTTGTTTTGCTCTTTTTGCATCCATGTTCGCACTTCCTTAATTTTCTGGCCAAATAATCTGGGTGATATCCGGATAACGCTCCTTGATTGCTGTCTCAAAGTTATTCTTTGCCTGGTCGAAAGAAACCTGACCCTGCAGGTAATCGTTGAATGACTGCTGAATGATTTCTACGCAGCCCTGATCATACGGAGAGAGCGTTGTCATCTCAATTCCTTCTGCAGCGGGAGCGAAGTACTTGAACGGGTTCTCTCCACCCAGGAATTCAGTGCCAAAGCTGTCATCTTCAGCAAACTTCTTCATAACGACCGTGTTGTTGCTGAATTCGGTGTAGGTGCGGGTAATCTTCTCCATGTTATCCGCATTTCCGGTAAGTGCAAGGATGATTTCCTTGACATGTTCAGGATTGTCTGTGCCGGTGCAGCCGTGGATGAAGGAACCGCCCCAGTTGAAGTCCTGCGGGCCTGTGGTCACACCCCAGGAGCCGGGCTCGCCGTCCCAGTTGGGCGTCAGCACAAAGTCAATGCCCCATGCGGGGAACAGGAACGCAAATACTTTGGACTTGGAGCCCATGGACTTGTTCCAGTCATCATTCCACTGCCCCTTAATAGTCTTATCCAGATAACCTGCGTCCAGCCACTCCTTGGAATCGGAGATCCACTCCATGATTCTTGGGTCGATCTTCAAGATGACATCAGGACCGTCCACCGTGACCCACGGCTCAGAGATGCTGTTGCCATAGCTCCGGAAGGTATCTGCATAGGAAGCGAACGTATAGTAGCCTTTGTCCTTAAGCTGCTGTGCTGCGTCCTTCATCTTTCCCCAGTCAGATACGATTGCTCCGATTTCTTCCGGATCGTCAGTGCCGAAGACTTCTTTCGCAATGTCGCGACGATAGACCAGCAGGCACGGGCAGCCCTGCCATGTGGATCCGCGCTGTACGCCGTCCGCATCAGAAGCCACGACCTTGGTATATTCATACTGATCTGCCAGATCCTTGTCAGGATCAATACCGAGGTCGGTGAGAGGCATAGCGACGTTAATGTCCTTGTCGGTATACTTCACGACATAGTCCGTCTCGGACAGGAACATATCCACTTTGTCGTCAGCGGCAGCACTATCCTGTCTCAGAAGAGCCTCATCAAGCTTCTGCTGATATACTCCGTCCGTGTTAGGATTTATGACCCAATGAATCTCGCAGCCATCAGTGAGATACGTGATTGTGCCATCATCGGAAGTATGGTCAATTTTGTCATACACTGCTTCCACACGGGTCTTGAACTCGTCATTCCAGCTGTAGATGTTTATGATTTTACCTTCCTCCCCGGCAACGGCTTCACCCCCACCGGAGGCTGCCGAACTGCCGGAACTGCCGCCGCACGCAGCGAGCAGACTGGTCAACATCAGCGCAGCCAATAACAGACTGAACACCTTCTTTCTCATAATTGATACCTCCTTTTTTTGTTGATTTTGCTCAACCTTTGAGTAGAATTTCTGTACAATTGTATATTTTCAACAAAACAGAATATATCAAATGCATTACAATAATATCAAATCCATGCACTCTTTTGTCCGAAATTCAAATAAGTTTTCAGGTCGTTCGAAACGCTTGACAAGCCAAATATTGCCATGCTATTTTGAAAAAAAGGGGTGGAAAAATGGATGATGTTAAAAAAGAGATGAATCCAATCGAGTATGACTGGACCACCATGGGGGACGGCAGGAAGCATCGGGATCCTGTCGAGGAGATGATGTTCTATCAGGCAGTTGCATCCGGGTCCATTGGTCTGGTACAGGACAACTGCAGCCGAAGAGTCTTTGAGGAAACTGAGTGCATGGGAATTCTATCCGACGATCCGGTACGGAATCTGAAATATCATTTCGTGGTCACAACGGCGATGATTACCCGGTTCTGTTGGGATGACGGTATGCCCCTCGAGGAGGCATTTGGACTCAGCGACTTTTACATCCAACACATGGATTGTTGCAAAAGCATAGCTGAAATCGTCATTCTCCACGACTAGATGTCGCTCGATTACGCAGGAAGAATGAACAAACGAAAAAACCTGGCTGCGCCCAGCAGACAGGTAGCAGATGCCATAAATTATATTTACTCCCATATTTCCCAGCGCCTTACAGTAAAGGACCTAGCCAAAGCAGTCAACAGTTCCCCGTCTTATTTATCCCGCGTCTTTAAGCAGGAGGTGGGCGTCTCAATCAGCGAATACATTCGAATGAGAAAAATTGATGCCGCCAAGAACCTCCTGCGTCTCAGTGATCACGAACTGGCAGATATCGCCTATATGCTGTCATATTCATCTCAGAGTCATTTTATTCAGCAGTTTCGAAGTGCCGTCGGCATGACTCCAAAAGCATATCGTGACAAGTATTATATGAATTTCTGGGTAGACATCTTTAACAAAGAAACCCGGCAGGACCAACAGGCGCCTTAAAGGATCATCTCGATTTCCGTCCTCTCTGTCAGCAGGCTTTCCGGTATCTCGCTGCCCTCCACCGCTTTTCCGTTGACCAGAAGCCTCTCGCAGCCCGACTCTCTGCCATGGGGATTGCGCACAACAATGTGCAGCTTCTTTCCCCGGAATTCCTTGTCCATCTCAAGCTCCTTCCATTCCTTCGGGATCGAGGGGGCTATTTTGATGCCATGAAGTACAGGACGTATGCCCAGAATACCTTCCACACAGCCCACCATGACCGTGGAGGCTGTTCCGGTGAGCCAGTGGACATGGGATCGCCCCAGATGCGGACTGTCCGGGCCTTCGGTGAACTGGCCATAGCAGTAGGGTTCAATGACCCTCACCTCCGCCCGGTCATTCTGCATGGACGGCGCGTTTTCACAGAAGTACTGATACGCCCGTTCTCCATGGCCGAGCAGTGCTTCGGCAAGGATGAGCCAGCCCTGGGACTGGGAGAAGATTCCCGCATTTTCTTTCACGCCCGCATTGTAGATGACCGCCAGCGCTCCGTCAAAGGCATGGGCGTGGTAGGGCGGGGTCATGAGAACCGCGCCATACGCGGTGTTCAGACGCTCCCACACCTGTTCCATCGCAAGCCCCGCCTGCTGCGCGTCTGCCAGGCCGCTGATGACCGCCCAGCTCTGGGGATTGAGCCAGAGATTGGCCTCCGGCGACGTGCGCTCTCCGATAGTCTCACCCTTCTCTGTGAAGCCACGGATAAAGCGGTCCTCGTTCCAACAGAGCTCTGTAAGTCTGTCGCGCAGCACTGCCTGTTCACTTTCCAGCTGCCAAAGATAGTCTTTATCCGACTGTTCCTCCGCAAATGCCCGCAGGACAGTATAGGCGTAATAATACTGGAATGCCACAAAGGAGGACTCTCCGTTCGCCCCCAGCCGCAGGCAGTCATTCCAGTCGGCATAGAGGCCCGCCGGCATTCCGTGTTGGCCGAGGTGGTTCTTTGAAAAGACAAGAGCACGCTTCAGATGCTCGTAGACCGTTCCCTCATCCCTGTTGGCAAAGGGAATAACTTCATCAAGGAAACCCGTGTCCCCCGTCTCGGCGATATACTTGTAAACGGTAGGGAACAGCCAGAGGGCATCGTCAGCGCGGTAAGCCGGATGTCCTGTCGACTTGCGGTAGCTCTCGTCCTCCGGCGTATCCTCATGGCCTGCATTGTGGTCGAACTTCACCAGCGGAAGCGCGCCGCCGTGGTCCACCTGCGCGGAGAGCATGAAGCGTATCTTCTCTTTGGCCTGCTCCGGAGCTAGATGGATCACGCCCTGGATATCCTGTACTGTATCCCGGTAGCCATAGCCGTTTCGCAGGCCGCAGTAGACAAACGACGCGGCCCGGGACCACGTGAATGTCATGAAGCAGTTGTAGGCGTTCCAGACATTGATCATGGTATCAAAGGCCGGGGACGGCGTCTTAACATGGAACCGCGAGAACTTTTCCTGCCAGTCGCTGCGCAGGGCGCCGATCTCCGATGCGCACACCGGCTCCGGCTCGGCGTAGTATGCCATTATGCCGGCGCTCTCCGCCGGTCCTTTTTCACCCAGGAGGAACGCAACAGTCTTCGACTCTCCGGGCATGAGACGGATCACCGTTGATAACGCACCGCAGCTGTTGCAGTTATAGTTCAATGTGCCGCCCAGATCACCGCATGCCACGCCATGAGGATTACCGTATCCGCGATAGGGGCCGAGGAAAGCGGCCTTGTCACCGCAGAAGGAGGAGACCGGCGCGCCGACGAGGGCGAAGAAACGTTCTGTCACGGTCTTGTCATCCACATCTTCGTCATATGCCAGGGCATCCAGGTTCCCGTGGATCTGCTGGCGGATCCGGCCGTCATCGTAGATCGTCCGGGTGACGAACTGGGAGTATTGCAGATTGACCTGGTCCTGCTCATAGTTGCCGTTGCTTGTAAACTCGGCGTAGCCTGTCAGTGTGAGCTCCCGTTCCTTTTCCGAGAGGTTCTCCACCCTGAGGCACCACACCTCATGGGTACGGCCGAGCGGTACATAATACGACGCCTCTGCACAGATGCCGCGGTACCGGCTGCACATGGTGGTATAGCCGGTACCGTGCCGGCACTGATTTTTATACTCGCTTAAATCCTTGCCCACCGGCTGCCACGAAGCCGACCAGAAATCGCCATCCTGATTATCGCGTATGTAAAGATATCTGCCCGGCTGGTCGAACTGATTGAACACATAGCGCAGGATGCGTCCATTTGCACCCGATTTCACAAAACTGTAACCGCCTGCGTTATTGGAGATCAGCGCTCCATACTCGGGAGAACCTAGATAGTTCGCCCACGGCGCGGGCGTGTCCGGTCTCGTGATAACATACTCCAGGGTCTTGTCGTCAAAATATCCGTATTGCATAGTTCCTCCTTACATCAGTTCCAAAATAATTTCGTTGCGGTCCGGCGGAAGTTCCCGGATTTCCTCAAGGCTTATTATGGCTTTTCCATCAAGGACTGTCACCGGCAAAAGCCGCCTTTGTGCTGTGTCCTGTACATAAGCCTTTGCGATTCCATATGCGCCGTAATCCTGCCCGGTCGTATTGACAATGGTAAGGCAGAACTGCTTTCCGGCAAAGAGAAAGGTGAGTGATGCCCGCCCGGATGCGTCAAACTGACTGCCCATAATCTTAGGGGCAATAACAAGATCGCCCAGTTCGCCGTGTACGCCGAACACTTCCGTGACCATTGTCAGCAAGTACCAGCTTGCTGCACCGGTGAGATAGTGATACATCCCCCGTCCGTCCGCCCTAAAATACTCCGGTATGCCCGGATAAATCTTGCTGGTCTCAAAGTCCAGGGCAGTATCAGCAAGGCTCGAAAGCACCTTCCAACCTTCCCGGGCAAATCCCCGGCGATAAAGCGCATTTGCATACATCACCGCCATGTGGGAAAAGACTGCGCCATTCTCCTTTTCTCCGTAGGCAAATCCGAACATTCTTCCCATATCGAATTTCAGTTCATGGAAATCGGTGTTCAGCCGATAACCGCCGATCTCCCTGCGATAAAGGTACCGGTCCGCGCTTCCGGCAATCTCTTCCACCTGACGAGGGGTCGCGGTGCCACTCATTACGGCAAATACCTGTCCCGTCAGCATCATGCGCACACCGCTCTCAAAAACACCTTCCACTCGTCGTCCGTGATTGTCATAGTAGCTGTTGAACCAGCCACCGTTCTCTCCCAGATCCAGCCATTCCTGCCGACGAAGATGTTCCATCAGCCAGTCTGCTTTTCCTTCCAGATTCGATGCAATTTCCTCACTGGAAATCTGAATAACTGTGCCGCTCAGCGTGTGATTGCACAGTTTAAGATATCGCCTTAGCAGTTTCGTTTTTTGGGTTACGCTCTCATACACCTCCTGTTCATCCGTCAGCAGCACCAGAAGTTCCTCGGGAAGTGTAACCGTCCGTTGTCCCAAAGCACGCACAAGCGTTGCAAGATCACGGAGATTGCCTGCGTAGGCAAAAGTAAAGGCAACGCTCTCCCCACGGTCACCTGCCATATCCAGGGCATCGTTCCAGTCTGCACCTCGCATGCGATAGACGTTATGGCTGCCAACTTCAAAAAACCCGGTCAGGTGCTGAATGAGCAGGTGTTCCAGGACGGTTCCAACATAGATTTCTCCCTGCTCCGTCCGCAGGTAATTGCCGTCTCTTTCTTCCCACAGTTCGTCCACTTCTGTGCCGCGGGCTGCCTGTTGATCTTTAAAATAAGTTGCTCTCTCGTTCAGGATATCCAGATCGCCGGTCTGATCAATGTACAGCTTTGTGGTCATCAGAGGCCATAGAGCATGGTCCATCCACACACGCGCGATGCCGTTGCGGTCTGCAATAAAATTGCCAAAGCCGTCACCGATGATTGTTGCATTTGTGCCGTCGATGCGGACCCCGCCGTAATTTTTTATCAGCATCTCCCGCACGTTTGATGGGTCCATCAGCAGGAGAGACAGACAGTCCTGCCACAGGTCGCGCCAGCCTCTGCCTCCTCGCCCGTAATCATGGTGGGGAAGGAAAGAGCAGCCGAAGATGCGACGCAAAAACGGCTGGATGCCGACCCAGCGCATCCACCGGTCAAAATTGCTGTTACCGGTATGGAAATGTAGATTGACCTGCTTTTTCCAGTACTGTTTTGTCTCCTCTAGCGTCTTCCACACCTGTTCCGACGTGCTGTAAGCGGATTGCACGCGCTCAATCTCCTCCTCATCGTCCGATACCCCAAGGAGAACGATATACTCTGCGCAATCTCCCGCCTTCAGAGCGATCTCGGGAAAAGCGATTCCGCCCATGGCCTCCCGTCCGGCAGCGGCTGAATCTGCTCCATCTCCGGGCAGGCGCTCATATACCGACCGAGGGTGAAGAAAGGTGCCGCCCTCACCCAGAAAGACGTCCATCGTAGGATAAAACGATTCCGGACATTGACCGGTCCCTGTGCTGCCCAGCACATAGTAGATCCTGCGATTCTCCCTATGACCCTTCTCATCGAAGGACATGGTGGGTTTCACAAGCACACCGTTTTTCGTTGTCCGGATGCGGTGCAGCATGGAAGTAACATTGCGATGGTCGCGGATATTATCCGCACTTCTGCCATAGATAGGAATTGCCGCAATGCCCCGGAGCATCCGGGTGGCGTTTCCGGTATTCGTGATACGGACATGCAGGATCTCCACATTCTCATCAGGCGGGATAAAAGAAGTCAGTTCAGAGCGAAGACATAACTTTCGGCTTTCCCGGCGCAGCGTCTGCCACAGAAATCCTGCAGTAAGCTCGCTCTCATCCATATCCGTTGTAAAGCGTGCTGCCTCCTGCTCGGCTGAGACGCCCGCCGCAGACCAACAGCCCTCCTCCGTTATGCACCAGAAATTGCGCGTGCTGCGATTCATATGCAAGTTTTCCGCACTGACCGGCTCCAGCAGAAAGGTCTCCTGATCCAGCTTGCTGTCACCGCCAAGCGTGGGGGTAATCGAGCTCATAAGCCCGGTCCCGCCGGCCAGAGGGAAATACAGATAGCTGATTTCTTCCGGGTCACGAATAGCGAAAGTGCCCTCATCATCAATAAATCGTATCCTGCTCATGGATTCACCTCATTTCTTTTGATAAACTTTCACATAATCTACCGAGAGAGCTGCATTTGCAAAATCAACCGTCTCGTCCGGATACCCAACCCACTCCCCGCCTACAGCGAGGTTCAGGATGATATACATATTGTGATCAAAGGGTTCAGGGAAAGGTCGTCTCTCTTCCCCTTCTCCGGCGCAGTACCAATCCTGCGCTTCGTGGAACAGAATGCCGTCTACATACCAGCGCAGACGTCCCGGTTCCCACTTGAGTGCAAAGTCATGATATTCCAGAGAGAAATCGCCCTGTTCCAGTGTCAAAATTCCCTGATTTTGTTCATGAGGCAGACCATAGTGAATAGTACCGTAGGTGCTGGCAGTATTCTGACCCAACACCTCCATAATATCAATCTCTCCGCAGTATGGCCATTCTCCGTAGATGTCCTCATCCGCCAGGAGCCAGAAAGCTGGCAGAAATCCCTTCCCTGCCGGCACCTTCAGTCGGGCTTCGAAAATGCCGTAGGTAAACTCATGCTTCCCCCTTGTGTTGATCCGCCCGGAGGTGTAGGCATCGCTCTCGTCCTCCCCTTTTCGTTTCACCGCCCAAAGTAATAGTTTGCCATCCTGTACAGCTATGTTTTCTTCCTCATCCACATAGCGCTGCCACTCCTCGTTGACCCATCCCGGGTCGTGGAGTTCTACATTCCAGTCGCCGCGGTTCAGGGAAGGGCCACAGAAATCGTCTTGAAAGACCAGTGTATAGCCGTCATAGGACAGTTGTGTTTCCATATTCTCCTCCTTATTTTTCAAATGATTCTGTGTGGGAACTTCTTCAAACAGGTCAAAAACCCGCCGCAGATAAAAAGAATTAGCAAATGCTCCACTGCCGCTGCCAATAAGGACCCAGAATGCAATCAGTTCTGCCGTTCGGTCAGGAAGCAGCAGCAGAGTAAGCAGAGGCAGCAAATTCACCAATGTCATAAAAAAGGTAATTGGAAGCTGGGTCACCGACAGAGCGGCAGCATTTCTGTAGTGGCGGGATAAACGGTTTTCAAAACGCGCCATCAGAGGGAACAACCAGCTAAGCCAGGCGGTCAGCAGGAGCGCTGCGATGCAGAGCAGGATAAATAAATATGGGGAAAATAACAGAATTCCCGCAAAAAGGGCATAGACTATCAGAAAAAACAGCGCGGCATCAAGAAGCAGAAACGCTCCTCCGGGAATAGTGTAAAAAAAGCTGCTTCTCAGGGCTGCAAGATATCCCTTTACTATTGTGCCTTCTTCATTCCGCACCATTTTCATCGTCATAATATACAGAGCCGTAATCGCAGCCCCTGCGGGAACAACGAATACACAGGAGAGGCTGAAAAGTATGCTGAGCAGTATCAGATCGCACACTCTGCTCAATAACTGTATTACCGGATTGTCCGGAGTAAATAGCCTCACCATTCAATGTCCTCCCCTTCGTTTAGTGCATCCTATTGTATCGAAAAAACGGTTATAATTTATATCAAAGAGCTGTCAAAAGTATCAGATTGGTGCATAAGTGACCTCATCATCAAAGCTAAGGCTGATTCCTCTTTGCGGATTATAGCGGGCTTTTTTATGCCGCTTCAAAAATCCAGACAAAATACACATGCAAATCCTGTTTTGTTATCAATTTGATATATTTGTCAATAATCTGATATAAGCTTATTCAATTCTCACGATATAATTATACAATATCAATATTTTTAAGGAGGTGTTCTATGAAAGCACAAAAACACATCTCTGCACTCCTTATAACACTGCTCACCGTTTCTGCGATGAGCGGGATGGCTCCGCCTGTATATGCAGACGAGGCTCCTTCGCTTAGCTACGATGGCTACACAGAGGTCTGGGCAGAGGAATTTGACGGAAATGAGCTGAATAGGAACGACTGGAACGTGGAACTGCACAACCCCGGCTGGGTCAACTCCGAACTGCAGGCTTATGTGGACAGCGAGGATAATATCCGCGTTGAAGACGGGATGCTCTATCTGATTCCCAGGGAGCAGACGAAGGAGATGGATGCAGGCGCTAACCTGCTGAAAAACGCAGACTTCTCAAACGGAAAGAATAGCTGGACGGAGACCATTGCGAACTGGGACAATCCCCCTCTGGCAGAGGCATCCAGCAGCATACAGGATGGGTCGATCCGATATAACATTACCAAGCTTGGGAGTAAAGTCATAGAGGACACGATTAAATAATGACAACATCTTCCGTGATATCGTCCTGAGTTAAGTACAGGCTCTTCTCCATGTTGGTCTCCTCTACCAAAATTCACTGGTCATGTCCACGAATCCTGCGCTGGTATTCTTATACATCCGTTGGTTAGTGGTTGGCGAGCTGATAGGGCCACGTCCCTTCTTGTAACTTCCGATTTTGACATAATCGAACACATGCATCCAGCCCTCAATCACTGTGTCCCGGCCAGAATACAGGCAGCACTTAAGCCCGCGTCCATGTGCCTTTTCTGCATAATTTAACAATTCATTACGCTCAGTATCTCCCGCTTCTCCTTCGCCTAGAAAGCAGACACAGGATGCGATGTGACTATAAAAAGATAAGATGATCTCGATGTTTTCATTTAACAGCTCCCCAGTATCTTTCGACTGAAGCTCCGGATAATGACAATCAGGACATTGATTAGGACACCCCGTGATATATATGCAGATCGAAGCTTCGCCAGGCACCTCCATATAGCTCAGCCCAAAATCGATGTATCGCAACATGCGGATCCCCCATGGTCAATTCATATGTTCATTATCTTTCCATCTTTATTATATTCTTGATCATCATCACAATGACCAACAAAAACACGTCCGCGACCAAGCTGGCCATATTTTAGGCCAGCTTGGTTTATACTATAGGTAGAATGACAACCACCCTCATCCGCCGTATATTGTTTATATGGCAAGGGAGAAATCCCATAAATCACACTCAGAAATCTGCGAAAGGAAAAGGATCACGACTATGACACGCAACACTGTTTTATCGAGCTCATACGTTCTGTATCTGTCCCTTCTGCTCTCCGGCAGTAAGGTCCTTTTGGCGTGTGAGAATACTCCGATCAAACGATGGCGTAAATAGACTTTTCATGATGATTCATCGATTGTCAGGCCGCCTGTACGGAGCACTCCGCGCAGGCGGTTATTTTTATGGGCAGGTATGCCTAGCGGCGAGGGCGGCGGACTGTAAATCCGTTACATCAGAAACACCGAAGGTTCGAGTCCTTCCCTGCCCACTGTTCTGCTCCCGTATCCCAACTGGAAGAGGAAGCCGGCTTAAACCCGGTTCAGTGAGGGTTCGACTCCCTTCGGAAGCACTGTGCGGTATATATTCGCATTCTCGCCTCTATGGCTGAGAAATCAAAAAGAATACGTCTCTGTAGCAGAATCGGAATATGCGCCGGGCTAAGAACCCGGGCCGGGAATACCACTGCGGGTTCAAGTCCCGCCAGAGACACTTATGCAGGAGTGACGGAACTGGAATACGTACCTGCCTTAGAAGCAGGGTCTTGAGGGTTCGATCCCTTCTCCTGTACGCCTTGTCCGGGTGCGAAACTGGAAAACGGGCATGACTCAGATTCATGTGCCCTTTAGGGCTTGCGGGTTCGACTCCCGCCCCGGACACTATGCTGTGATGCCGCAACAGGTACCGGGCCGGTCTTGAAAACCGGTGATCCGTGAAAACGGACTGGGGGTTCAAATCCCTCTCACAGCGCTCATACAATATCGGCAGATATGCAAACCGGATGAAGCAAGCGGTCTGTAAAACCGTCGCCCTCGGGCTTGTAGGTTCGAGTCCTACTCTGCCGACTATACGCCGTAGTCCCTCAATGGTGGAGGAGCTGTCTGGAAGGCAGTGGGCCGGCAATACCGGCTTGCAGGTTCGACTCCTGTGTGCGGCGCTTATGGGGATGTGTGCTAATCGAGCAGGCAGCCTGTCCCGAAAACAGGTGATCCGAAAGGGTCTGGGGGTTCGAATCCCTCCATCCCCGCTATTAAGCCGCTTTGGCAGAATTGGCAAATGCACCTGCCTGCTAAGCAGGGGCCGGCTCGTCCGGCATCCGGGGTCGGGACCCGGGAGCGGCGCTCATAATAATATCGGCATGTGCTGCAACTGGAAGACAGGCTGGTCTCAGAAGCCAGCGGCCATAGGCCATTGTGGGTTCGATTCCCACCATGTCGACTTTAACTATCATATCTATTTCCACCAAAACTTAATGCAGTCTTAATCTTCTTCTCAGGATCCTTTTAAGTTCATAAGATATCCTTTAGTTACAACGATGGAACAAACGACCAGTCCATAACTCGCCGAAAACGTTTAATACAATCACAAATCATATGGAGGTTACACTATGAGATTCATTCGCTTTATCATAGAGACTACTTTCGTCGTAACAAGGAAAGAGGAAACTTTCATTACGATGCCGACCGTCGTGTTCGCCCTGTTGATGCTGTTCTTCTGGCAGCTACTCATTCCTGTGATGGTCATCGCCCTGTTCTTTGGGGTCGGATATTTTTTCGATGGCTCACAGGACACGGAGAAGCCAAACCGCTTCCTGGATAAAGCCAGCGATTTTGCAGAAGACGCAAGAAGTGAGTTCACAAAAGATGATCCAGGCTCCGCAGGTTCCGAAGAGATCTGATGATACTATACAGAACCGGTGCCCTGTTATGTAAGGGATCCCGCTCGCACCGCGCGACAGGGTCCCTTTTTATGCTATTTCCTTTCATTATCTGTTTTTCTTCCAAATGCCAGAGCATTTCTTGCTGCGGTCTGAACTTTCAGAGTACTCCAACATAAAAAACAGCCCCATCCAACCGGACGGGACTGTCTCTTCTGTAAAGCTCAGACCGGAAGGTAATTCCAGCCTTTGCTCGCGATGTCGAACAGTTCTTTCAGGAACCTGTTCTCCACCTTGTTCATCTTTGTGCCGTTCGCGTAAAGACCCGTGATAAAGAGCTCATCCCGCGCTCTTGTCGCGGATACGAAAAGCAGCCGCCTCGTCTCTTCGACGTCCACGGTACGCATCACAGCACTTTTCTGGTATCTGGTGATGGTGTTGTAGATGATGGGCCACTCTAACCCCTTCGAACTGTGCGCCGTCACAAGCGCGACGCCCGGATAGGAATCCGTGCGCCGGTACTCTACCCCGTCACCGTACAGTGAGAAGTCACGGCAGTAGTCTATGATCTCCTCGTAGTCCTTCGCATCGAGTCCTTCCCTGAAGTGCCCGACCGCCTCGTCATCGAGCGAGATCTCATCGATGTACGAGAGGAACAGTGACTTCTGGTCACCGGCGCTGCGGATCATCTCCGCACGTTCAACGATCTGCCGTACGGCATCCTCCACCTCTGCAGGATCCTTGTCCATCAGCATTCCCGCACACAGGGCGTTTGCAGCCGTCAGCGCGTCCTTCGTGTTCGACGTATCGCGTACGACGCGTGCAAACGCAAGGACAGCACGGATCCGGCTGTTTTCCATCAGGGGTTCCGGTGCGCCGAACATGGAAGGGATGAAAGTTATGAATATAGGTTGGGTAAATGAATAAAACATGTGTGAAGGCAGAAAGGTAAATTTAAAAACGGGGAATCCTGTTGCCGACGCCGTTGGCAAGATGAATTATGCAGGGAACGTCATCCCGGAAAACTGGTTCAAGACCATCGTCACCGCATCGGGGAAGGTACATCTCCTGGCAATTTTTATCCTGTCAGAAATCGTGTACTGGTACAAGCCCACCGAAGTCCGCGACGAAAAAACGGGGGATGTGAAGTGGAAAAAGAAGTTTGAGGCAGATGATTGTCTACAGAAAAGCTATGCCGCGCTGGAGGAAAAATTCAATGCAAGCCATAAACAGATCCGTGATGCGTTGATTACGCTGGAACGTCTTGGCGTTGTGAAGAGAGATCTTCGGAACATTGAAACAAAGCTCGGTAAGTGCCCTAATGTGTTGTATCTCGAGTTGAACCCTGAAGCGCTGTATAGACTTACATTTACCTGCGCTGATGACGAGAGCGCTGACAACGCAGGCGTGAACGGTAAGAGTGTTAAAAACGAGACTCCTGATCAAGAGGATCCTGACGACAAGGGTGTTGACAAAAAAGGCAATACCTCCTCCACTGAGAATGCAGGTCATGGCTCAAATACTGCGGATTTTGCTGTTTATCAGCAGGACGAAGACATAACATCATTACCGGATGATGATGACGTGTTAACAAATAAGGAAACATGTCCTGCCCTGACGGTACCCACAAATACAAAGAATACGACAAAGAATTCGACATCTTTCTCAACAACCGCGCTTGCGCGCGAGGTTGTTGTCACCGAAGCCATGGGTATTTTGCCCCAATCGAACTGGATGAAGAAGATGTCCGCGCCATCGTTAAGGCATCTGGATATGACATCAAAAAGTGCAGGGAAGCCAAAGCAGTTTATGATGTTCAGCGTGAGCCGATCAAAAATGCAATGGGTTGGCTTAAATCCGCTGTAATGAAGGGGTACAAGATAATCCCGAGAATCCCCCCTGCCAAAAACAGCTTTAACAACTTTGAAAATCAGATCTATGATGCTGAAACGATCGATGCACTGGAAGCAGAATTACTCGGGGCCAATTACATCAGTTAACACAGTGGAGGATAATATGGCAAGTACACTAGTTCAGTTTCGGATTGAAAATGACGAGAAACGGAGATCTTCACAGATCCTTGAAACGATGGGACTTACGCTGCCTGCATATCTCAGGATATGTATGATCCGGCTTAATAAAGAGAACGGTATTCCCTTTAGCATGAAACTTGATGACAGGATGCCGGAAGAAGAAGCAGGCATCGAGGTCCAATATTAACGTATATCTCGGAACATACGGACCGGTTTAGAGTAAATATGCACTGTAATAATTAGACTATCGGCAATTATTCAGTTTATTGCCGATAGTCTATGAATTTTTCATAACACAAAGATATTTGAGTCACAGATACATATCCGTCAGCAATCTTCGAATATCTTCTGCCTTAACTCCGCGCAGTTTCAGATTTCTGATTTCCTGGTCTGTCACATTCATTTCTTCAATAAAGTTTGCCATGTCGCTTTTGACTTCCTCGGGGAGCTCGCATCTTTCCAACACTAATTCTGCCGCCATCCGAATAATGTCGTTCCGATGTTTCTTTAAATTCCTGGAGTCCACATGCTCGCCACGTCTATTTCGTTCATTCAGATCCAGCCATGCCTTTGCCTTAAAAGGTATAAGCCAGCTGTGCCTTAAAATTGAGAAGCCGTCTATCACGTCCCGTCCCCTTAACAAAGCGTCATAATAGGAGTCATTCAGAAGGATGGCAGACAGGCTCGAAATGCTGTCATCAATGTGGATTGGAGTTAATTCCGCGCCATCTTCCAGAATATATTCTGTTCGGGCAAACAACTCGATCATAGCAGGAAATCCTTCCTGTGTCGGCTTGTCAAACCGGTAAAACTGAGAGGCTCCGGAAGATTTCGCCCGGTTCTGGTAACCGCCGTCCCGGATAAACTCCCAGAAGCGCTGCCCAAATTCTCTCGTAAGCGCCTCTGCAATCAGAACAACGTCCAAATCCCTTGTCGCCCTAAACTCAGCATTATTACTTCCAAAGGAAATATCACAGGCGGCTCCACCAATGAGCACATACTGATCCGTATAGTCCCTGAAATATGCTTTGAATCTGTCAATTCCTTTTACCATACATGTGCCTCCAGCATTTCATCTATCGCAATACTGATCCTCGGATCAGACCGCTCCTCGTCACTTATCGTAAGTGCTGTCGTTAATGGATCTAATGCAGCACCTCCATCGAAAAGGATCTGATATCCTATCTCCTGAATAATACATCCGGGAGCTTCACCTGCCGGAACCAGCTTATCGGCTGTAATACTTACATCAGCCAGATCTTTCTTTGTCACAGCCCGGATTGGGTATGGACCATCATCAAGCATGGAGTAGTGGGCAAGCGCCATTGTGCCGGACATTGGCAGTACTATTTCGGGCTCTTTTTTAAGCGCATAGGCCGCAATCACCGGATTTCGTAAAACACTCCGGATCGTTTCCCACATTGCTCTTTTGTCTGTGTCGGCAGTAATACTTCTCGCCCGGCTTCGGACTGTAAGATATGGGATGTTCATAGCTTCAAGCTCATCGAAGCAGCGAGTAATGGACATCTTGGAAACATCCAGTATCTGTGCTGCTTTTGTCACGGTAACTTTCTGCCATCCCTGGTAAAGCGCTGTCAACAGAAGCTTCTGTGTCAGGTAGGAAATCTTAGCGCAGGTTGTGATCTGTCGCGCAGGATGGTCATCTAACAGGGCCCCTACAAAAGGCAGATAAATCTGGTGTCCCTCCCAGACAAAAGAAATTCCTTCTTTCAACAGCGAATCCCGCATATAATAGTTCATATCAGCAAGATAAAGCACACAGGGGAGCCCCGTGTAGATTTCCATCTGACGCTGTTGCTTCCGCAATGTAACAAGCGGGATCTTCTCCTTAGGTCTTGCGATAAGGGCTTCCTGTCCCCCTATAATCATACGGCTTAATTCATAACCGCTTTTATAGGCAAGCGGCAGCTTCCGTTCATCTTGCATCGGGATGATCTGTACATCTCGATGCAGTATGTTTTCTATATATTCTTTCATCGATGCGTCCTTTCTTCTCTTTTGCATTCCTTTTTTAATTGTAACTCTTTTTATGTTACAATTCAAATATTTTCATAAGATGATAAGAAAGTAGTTTTCCCCGATGATTATATTCCCAAATCCCCCTACTTCAATCCCGCTTCATTTATAACGAATTCCCGGTATTTCACAAGAGCTCCCCTGTATTCTACACCTTCTTCCGATATTTCGGCAGTAAATCGATTTTAGTGCCATATTGACCAAGACTTTTATCAGAACGTGCCCTCCAGTTCTTTTATTACAACACTGTGAAAACACTTCAACTACCAGTATTCTGAAAAGGCAAATTGTTGTGCTTTCGGATTCGAAAGTTGTATCTTCTTTAAATTGCAATGCGTTATTTCAAGTATGTTGTATTATTTTAGAGTTGAGACATATGTATACAAGGCTCCGAACATATATCTATACCTGTGCTCCAAGGATAAATGCGGCCACCAGACCTGCCACACACAACAAATACAGCAAATACAGTGATTCAGCAGTACAAACGGCAAAGAAGATTCTCTCTTCCATTCTCTCTTATGCAGTGATCAATGACATTCTTCCGTCTAACCCCGCTGCCGTAAAACAGCGTCAGCACAAGAAAGTCGAGAAGAAACAGGAAGTAAAGTGCTTCGATATACAGCAGGCTATTAAGTTCTTGTCATTCATTGAGAAGCCGATCCCGATGTATGTACCCGAGCATTATGTTACTAGAAATGGGAAAAGAGTTCTCATCAGTGAGTATCTGCTTGGAAACTATGTTGTACAGCTCAAGTATCGTGCCGCTTTTGCATTGACGATATTCAGTGGAGTTCGTAAAGAAGAGTTGCTCGGATTGCAGTGGAAAGACGTTGATTTCCGTGCTTGCTCGATTGATATTAATAAAGCTGTTGTATACCTTCCCAAAGAGGGATACTTAGTCAAAGCCCCAAAATCAGAAGCGGGATTCAGAAAGATTTATCTTCCCCAGTCTTGTATGGACTTGATGAAGAAGCTCAAAATCGAGCAGAGAAAAGCTATTTTGACGCAAGGAACAGCTTGGGAGGGCAGTAGAGAGATTGAAGAAAACTGGTGCTTTACACAAGAAAACGGACTTCATATGTCACCGTCAACTCCTAGACAGGAATTACAGCGAGTAATTAGAGCTTATAATCGAAATTGTAAGAGAGAAGAAGATACACTCCCTGTTATTACGTTTCATCAGCTTCGTCATACATCAGCTTCGATTCTGATCGCACAGGGAATGGAACCTACTGCTGTTGCAAAGCGTCTGGGGCATCACGATGCAAGTGTGACGCTGAGTATATACGCTCACAGCTTCGAAGAAAGAGACAAAGCGGCATCAAACGCTTTGGAATCTGCATTAGTACAGCGTTCTGTATGACGTTAGCTTAGCTAACAAATAGCTAACAAAGTTATAAAAAGCCAACAAAGTCTATGTGAAGCTACGAAAACCGAATATATAAAAAACACGATAAAATCAGCGTTTATCGAAAGATGAGACAAGTTATGATAAGTAGACGTTCACACTGGCAGTGTTGAGGTCATGGGTTCAAGTCCCACCGTCTCCACTTTTTGGGTTAAATGAAGTCCGAAAAATGCCTTATTTAAAGGCTTTTTCGGGCTTCGTGTTTTTTTGGAGACGCCGGGTGACTCGCGGGTGACTCACTGGGGACTCGTCAAAGAAGCTTATGACCCTGCAATTCGGGTTTTCCTCTTCGGGTGGATCGAGCCGAAGTTCATCAATTTCACCCAGTATGCGGGATTTTTCTTTCATACGGTTGCGGTCTTTGATATAGACGTTCTCCGTAATCTTGATATCGGTATGACCTATCTGATCGATGATCGTCGTATCGTCAACGTCAGCTGCCTTTAAAATAGACGCATAGGTCTTCCGGAACTTGTGAGGGGGCCTATACGGGATATTAAGCTCAGCACAGATTTTTTTCAGATGACGTCTGACCTGGCTGGCCCGGACACGATTACCGACGTAACGTTTTTTAAATCGTCCCGGTTCCTGTTTGAACAGATATCCCCCGCCGGTCTTTTCCGCGATTTCCTTGATTTCGCGAAGCCATTCGAGAGCGTTATCAGGAATCGCTACACGTCGGATCCCTGCTTGTGTTTTCGCTCCTTCTCTCACCGTTTCCATCTGCTTCCCCGTGTTGTCTGCTTGGGTTTCGGTCCGGCGTATGAGGATGTAATGTTCCTCCAGGTTTATATCCTCCACAAGCAAAGCAACACATTCGCCGATGCGCTCACCCGAGGTCATTGACAATAGAATACAGCGGGTATAGGGATTTGGATTTGAAAGGCAGTATGACTTTAGGAGCGCATATTCATCAGGATAATATACTTCGTTTTCCGTTGGGGATGTCGTATGACGGAATCCGTTTATATCGGTACGAACATGCGATATTACTTCATCCGCGGTGTATGTGATCAGGTCTTCATCTTCAGCGCGATTTAGGATCCCCCTCACCACGCATTTTATGCGCCCCAGCTCTTTTGCCGAGATCCTTCTTTTAGGGTCTTCTTCTGTCGGGCTGCCTGCGTCATAAATATCCTGAAGGAAACCGGTCCATTCTTTCCGGGTGATCCTTTTCACTGATTTCTTGTTGATGGCCGCGTTTTTAATATACTTGTCGCATGTCTTACGATATCTAAGAGCTGTTGCGCCTTCGATCACGCCGCTATTGAGTCTGGCCATATTCCATTCTGTGAAGATATCCTCCGGTTTTTTACCTTCGGATTCCTTCTCTGTTTTCTTTCTTTCCTTCTGGATCTTTATAATCTCGCTTTCTACATCTTCACGGTTCTTTCTTTTGAGCCTCCTTCCGTCCGGGAGACGGCAATACCATCTGCCGCCGCTTTCAAAGATTTTGTATTCATATGAATCTAATAAATTCATCCGTTCACACTCCTCGTATTGGGTGCGAATGCTGCCAAGATCTATTATGCCCGCGGCGATAGCGTATTTCAATATTTCGGAGTCCTTAGTGATATTATCAGTCATTTTTCACCTCTGGAAGAAGGATGAAGGAAAGGGAGAGTATCAAAGCTCAAAACAAAAACCTACAGATCCCGCATAGCCATTATCACTTGATGCTCTGACGCTAAATCCACAGTAATCACATTATCCATTGATTCTCTTCCTATTATTATCTTCCAAAGCCTGTGCAGTCTTTCTGCTTACACGGATCGTGGTCAGCGGTATGAACTTTGCATGTTTGCCAGGTCTCGTAAAATCAAGAACAATCGTCACCGATTCCAGTCCGTATACAGCATCGGCTCTTTTCAGCTTCTTCATTTCAGTCTGGGCTTTTCTCAAAAGCGAGTTCATAAAACAGTCACCCCCCGTTATCAGATGTAAAATTTTGACTCTCTTTCATTTTTTCTATCTCGTGTAGCAGATCCTTCTGCGTGGATACGTCCATTGTCAGTGAAATGATTCTACTGGCAGCGGAGAAACGAAGATAGCCGTTTTTGTGGTCGAGTAGCTTTTCTAATACTTTCACCGCCTTTGTGGCTGAATCTGCCAGTTCTGCTTCGATTGTGTCTAAAACAGACTTGCGGTGCGCTCTCAGCAGTTCTTGAAACTCTGGACGCTTCATTCTTCGGCAGACATGTGGTTGCGTCATATTCAGTTCTTTTGCAATTTCTCTTTGGCTCTTACCCTGTAAAACAAGGGTGAGCAGTGTCTGATCATCAACTTTCGTAAAACCACCCCCTTTAAAATAGTCACTTCAAAAAATCGGGGAAGCGTAATTTCTTTTATCTAACTTTTTTTGTGCAATTTGACGAATATGGGGGGTCTGCATATTATGCAATCAGAACGCATAAAAATACAGCCACTCCCAGAACGAGTGCTCCTGACACGATTTGCCACTTTGTCTTTTCCTTAACAAGGTCAACGACTATCTCACTCGCTAAAGGAAGTTTGTCATAATTAACACCGAACATTCTCTGACTAATGAAATTTTTCATAATTGTTATCTCCTTCGTAACAAATTGTTAATCACTAAAATATCGGATCACCAGTGGGAGAGACATGAAATGTATCACACACTGTATTAATGAATCGGTCAGCTTCTCGCTCTTCTGCATTGCGGTAAAATGAAATAGAAATATATGCGCTCCTGTCCGACACCGTATTTTTGTGATGAACAAAAACTCTGTAATATTCTCCTGTCTCTCAATCTCGACACGAGTAATGATTGTCCTTCGATGGAGGGCCATGAAAGAGAAAATATTATCGAGTGCAAGTTCATCTCTGCTTTTTTGTATATGGCGTTCCAAAAAGGAACGCAGACCGCCCCGCATGGGGGAATTATGCCGCCACAGGCGGGAATATCAACCGCCGGAAACGGGAATTCCGGATGCGCCGGCAGGCGGTTGACCGTGGCTG
>Ga0256405_10005223_pt1 | contig 22902 bp, 38 predicted proteins | sample RumenRJG_02DNA_FD_189096 | JGI IMG/M metagenome (GOLD analysis project Ga0256405, IMG submission 189096) | Bovine rumen microbial communities from Lethbridge, Alberta, Canada - RJG_02 | ecosystem: Host-associated > Mammals > Digestive system > Stomach > Rumen | place: Canada: Alberta... | reverse complement strand
GGACGCTGCCTACATCGACGGCTGCGGACCGTTTATGACATTCGTGCGTGTTATGATACCGAATGCGCTCTCGTCGTTCCTGACAGTGTTCCTCTTCTCGATAGTGTGGTACTGGAACGACTACTACATAAGTTCGATGTATTTCAGCGAGACCAAGACCATTGCCACAACTCTCTGCAATCTCGAAAATGAGCTGAAGCTCCGGCTGTTCGGTGACGCGACCGTGAAGATAAGCCGGCGTGAACAGGCGGCGTGGAGACAGGCAGGCTGTCTTATCTCGATAGCGCCGCTGCTGATAATGTATACATTTCTCCAGAAGTATTTCACAGAGGGCATAGAGCGTTCCGGACTTGTGACGTAAGACTTTTCATTTGACTGGTGCCGGAACGGCGCTCCAACAAGCTGCTGTTATATTGAGATCTTTGTAGGGGCGAGTTCCGCTCGCCCGCAATTGATATGTGAAAACTGTTTTTCATACTTACTATTATAATAGTATAACAATGGCGATAATTGCAGGGGACGCCCTCTCTTGCAGGGCGTCCCCTTTCTCCAAACAGTCCGCCGGACAGTTTGGAGATTTACCCCTTGCGGAGCGCTTGAACGCATTGCAGGGCTCTGCCCTGCACCTGCCAGAGACGCTGTCTCTGGACTCTGCCAAAGGGATAATATCCCTTTGGAATCCCATTATAGAAGATTTCAGAAAATTTTTCCATATTGTGTCACAAATACTGTCTCTGGTGCGTTATATTATATGAGACGTCTCAAAGGAGGTAGAAAAAATGGAACAGAGTCAGTCGCTTAAACTGCAAAAGCTGTATGAGCTCTATGAACAGCCGATGTACCGCATCGCATATGCCGTGCTGCACGACACCGCACTCGCTGAGGATGCCGTACACGATGCTTTCGTAAGACTCGTTTCTCGCCTTGAAAAGATCGGTGAGCCCGACAGTCCCAAAACCAAGGGCTATATCGTCAAGGTCATAAAGAGCACTTCCATAAGTCTCTACCGCCGCAACAAAAGAAAGTATTTGTTTGAACAGACTATCGACGAAGAAACTATGAAAGTGCCCGACACCATTACCAATGTAGAATCGGACGCGCTGAGAAAGGGTTTACTAAGCAGTATGAACCCCACCGAGCGCAGAATAGTTTCGCTGAGATGCGAGTACGGGCTTTCGTGGAAAGAGGTCGCCGAAAAGACCGACCTTAACGAAGCGTCGGTCAGAAAAAGGTTTGAACGCATAAAGCAGAAGCTCAGAAAATCGGGAGGAGAAATTTATGATGAGACCTGACTGGGATAAAATTACAGATGAAGCCTTCAATTCCGAAGAGGTACACGATTTCTCCGCGGATTATTGCCGCCGCCGTGCGGAATTGCAAGGAGGAACAAGTATGGAAAAAAGAAGGATAACACAGAAAACGCGCCGTTTCAATACAAGATTGGCTGCAACAGCAGCAGCACTGCTCGTTATACCCACAGCAACAGTCGGAGTTCTGCATTTTGCTCCGTCAGGAGATAACAATGACGGTAAGCAGGGGGCTGCTGTCGAGGAAACAACAGCTGTTGTTACTGCGACTGAGACTGTCACAGCAACTGAGATAGCTCCTTCGACCGAGAATATCTACGGAGAAGAGGTAACTGCTGTTACAACTGCCGCTGTAACAGAGGCGCTGACAAATATGGCTGAAACTGAGACTGAGACCGCTGTTGCGGAAGAAGCAGCAGCCGGTGAAGAAATGGGCATAGCAGTCACACCGCTTGACAGTGATGATCCCTCATATCTGAAGGGCAACTATCAGATGGTATTCCGCGATCATGTGCCTGAGGGCTTTGTCGGCATAGAAGGAGGAGTATTATGTTATGATCCTCCGACTAATGATAATGGGGCGAGCATCACTCCCAGCTGGTTCTATAATGTTAACGGCTCATACAAGAAGGTATTCTCCAAGTATGAGAATGAAATGGAGTACACCGGCACCATAACATACAATACCGCATACGGTGCAAGAGAGTGTGATATTTTCAGAAGTACCACCAACGGCGATGAGAAGTACCTCATAAAGTTTGAGAACACCAATTTTGTCGGAGTCCTTGACATTACTGAGGGCGTTGAGAATGAGGCTATTGATAACTTCATCAGTCAGATCCAGATAATGACAAAGGCTCAGCTTAAAGAGGAAGAAGATGTCTGCCTGCTTGTAGGCGGTCCTTCAACAAACGGACCGAGCGATCCCGAGGCTGCAATGGAGGACAGCGATGTGTTCCGCTTCTCAGCACAGGTCGAGATGGTTTATGACGTAAAGGTTAACCACGCTCCTGCCGGCTACAACCTTGACAACCACGAGGGAGACAGCTGGATATACAGCAATCCTTCTGATGAACACGCCATTTACTTTACGATTTACAACTACGGCGGAGAGATGTACAAGGAAAAGCTGCAGAGCTACCTTACAAGCAACAGCGTGAACGACTTCCTCGATCATACAGATATATACATCCCCGATGAAACAGCTGCTTGTCAGAAGGTCGCTCATATCTGTTACCGCAAGGAAGGACCTTACAAGACAGAGACTCAGGAAGAGTGGAACGAGCGCAAGGCTAAAGGCTGGGATAACAGGGACGTTATCGTTTTCAACGGCGATACAGACTATGCTGTCAGCTTTACTGTAAATGACCATATGTCAGACGAAGAGCTGAAGAAGGTCATCGACGGCATCGAGTTTGTAAAGCGCGATACACCTGAAAAGACAACAAATTACCTGCCGTGGTTTGTAAGCGGCGAAGCAAAGTGACATCTTCAGCGACCTCGCTTTTTAACATATATAAGATGAAAGGGGAGCGTAATGCTCCCTTTTCGCTTTGTAAATCAGTATTGATTAAAACAAAATTATCGTTCACAAAAAATTTACAAAATATTCCACAAACTTTCGCCTCGTACCTATTGCAATCTGACGAAAAATATGGTAAAATTATACCTGTTGAGCGCGCTGAAAGTGCGCTGACTGCAGAAGATATGCGTTGAAACGGAAGGTTGCTGCCGGTATGGCAGGTAATTTCCGTGGAGTATGTCCGATTTTAAACCGGGCGAATGGGATAGTGAACACAGTTTGTGGTATCAGAATGCGCAGCTTGCGTGTGCGCGTTTATGCTCTATTTGTGTCTCAATATGTCTGTTACAGCTCGGAAAACAACGGTTTTTCGGGTTTTTTTATCAGATAATGCAAGAAACACACGGAAACGTGTGAAGTCCCAGCAAGCGTCCCCGTAAATTTTTCAAGGAGGCGAAAATAATGGCAGTCAACGAAAAGATCAGATTCAAGATCAAGGGTTACGATCACGCTACTGTTGATATCGCAGCAGCCAAGATCGTTGAAGCAGCTAAGAGAAGCGGTGCAAGAGTTTCAGGACCTATCCCGCTCCCCACAGACAAGGAGATCGTTACTATCCTCCGTGCTGTACACAAGTACAAGGATAGCCGCGAGCAGTTCGAGATGAGAACTCACAAGAGACTCGTAGACGTTATCCGTCCTACTGAGAAGACAACTGCTGCTCTTGACAAGCTTGAGATCCCCGCAGGCGTAGACGTTGTTATGGAAGTCAAGTAATTGACCGAAATTACGCTTAAAACTACCGTTTGGGAAACGGAATGGCGGTGATCCGCCGGTCAAGTTGACAACCTTTGTCAACCAATAACCTAACAGGAGGAATTCGATATGCAGAAAGGTATTATCGGCAAGAAGATCGGTATGACTCAGATCTTCGATGAAGCAGGAAAAGTTGTTCCTGTAACAGTAGTAGAAGCCGGTCCGTGCGTTGTAGTACAGAAGAAGACTGTTGAAAACGACGGATACGCAGCTCTTCAGCTCGGTTACGGCGATGTTAAGGTTCAGAGAATGAACAAGCCCATGAGAGGTCACTTTGAAAAGGTAGACGTGGCTCCTAAGTCAACTCTCAAGGAGTTCAGACTTGAGGACTGTGAGTCTCTCAACGTTGGCGACATCGTAAAGGCTGATACTTTTGCAGTAGGCGACGCTATCGACGTTGTCGGCACAAGCAAGGGTAAGGGCTTCGCAGGCGCAATCAAGCGTCACAACCAGCACAGACTCAAGGAAACTCACGGTACAGGCCCTGTTCACAGACAGGCTGGATCAATGGGTGCTTGCTCATCCCCTTCAAGAATTTATAAGGGCAAGGGCATGGCTGGTCACATGGGCGCAGAGCAGGTAACTGTTCAGAACCTCGAAATCGTTAAAATAGACGCAGAGAACAATCTCATCGCTATCAAGGGCGCTATCCCCGGACCTAAGGGCGGTATCGTTTATATCGTTGACAGCGTTAAGGCTTAAGGAAGGAGGAAGCGTAAATGTCTAAAATTTCAGTATTTGATATGACAGGTAAGCAGGTTTCCGAGACAGAGCTCAACGACGCAGTTTTCGGAATTACTCCCAACGAAGCTGTTATGCACGCTATGGTAGTAAACTATCTCGCTAACCAGAGACAGGGTACACAGTCCACTCTTACAAGAACAGAAGTAAGCGGCGGCGGCAGAAAGCCCTGGAGACAGAAGGGTACAGGCCATGCAAGACAGGGTTCTACCCGTGCTCCTCAGTGGGTACACGGCGGAATCGCTCTCGGCCCGAAGCCCAGAGATTACAGATACGCACTTAACAAGAAGGTACGCAGACTCGCAATGAAGTCAGCACTTTCTACTAAGGTCATCGACAACAACCTCATCGTTCTTGATGCTCTCACACTTGACAGCTACAAGACAAAGACTGTTGTTGAAATGCTCAAGGCACTCGGCGTAGAGGGCAAGGCTCTCATCGTTACAGCTGAGGCAGACAATAAGGTTATCAAGAGCGCAGCTAACATCCCCGGTGTTAAGACTGCTGCTGTAAACACTCTTAATGTTTACGACATCCTCAACTATGACAAGTTCATCGTTGTTAAGAATGCCGTAGGAAAGATCGAGGAGGTGTACGCATAATGAAAGCAGCTCAGGATATCATCCTCAAGCCCGTTATCACAGAGAAGTCTATGGACGATCTTCAGGCTGGAAAGTACACCTTTAAGGTTGCTACCGACGCTAACAAGACAGAGATCAAGAAGGCTGTCGAGCAGCTCTTCAATGTAAAGGTCGCTAAGGTCAACACTCTCAACTGCAACGGCAGAACAAAGAGAGTAGGCAGATACGTTGGTAAGACATCCGATTGGAAAAAGGCTATCGTTACTCTTACAGAGGATTCAAACGCTATCGAGTTCTTCGAGGGCATGGTTTGATAACAGCCGCATCGGATAAGGTATGGGAGTAATGCTCCCGCGAAAAATGCATTAAAGGAGAATAAAGAAATGGCTATAAAGACTTATAAGCCTACGACACCTTCGAGACGTCAGATGACTGTTACTGACTACTCGGTGCTGTCAAAGGTAGAGCCGGAGAAGAGCCTTCTCGAACCCCTTAAGAAGAAGTCGGGAAGAAACAGCTACGGCAGAATTACCGTTCGTCACAGAGGCGGCGGAAACAGAAGAAAGTATCGTGTGATCGACTTCAAGAGAGACAAGGACAATATGATCGCTGTCGTTAAGACTCTTGAGTACGATCCGAACAGAAGCGCATTCATCGCTCTCGTTGAGTACGAGGACGGCGAGAAGAGATACATCCTCGCTCCCAACGGCTTAAAGGTCGGCGATAAGATCGAGTCCGGCACTGAGGCTGATATCAAGCCCGGTAACGCACTCAAGCTCGAGGATATCCCGGTTGGTACATTTATCCACGCTATCGAGCTTTATCCCGGCAAGGGCGCTCAGCTCGTAAGAAGTGCTGGTAACCAGGCACAGCTTATGGGTAAGGAAGGCGCATATGCTCTTATCAGACTTCCTTCCGGCGAGATGAGAAAAGTTCCGATCGGCTGTAAGGCTGCTATCGGTCAGGTTTCAAACATCGACCACGAGAACGTTAACTACGGTAAAGCTGGTAGAGTCCGCAACATGGGCTGGAGACCTACTGTCCGCGGTTCAGTTATGAACCCCTGCGATCACCCCCACGGTGGTGGTGAAGGTAAGTCACCTGTCGGCCGTCCCGGACCTGTTACCCCTTGGGGCAAGCCCGCTCTCGGTTATAAGACTCGTAAGAAGCACCACAGAACCGATAAGTTCATCGTAAAGCGCCGCAACGGCAAGTAATCTGAAAGGAGGAACTGTTAAATGAGCAGAAGCATCAAAAAGGGACCTTATGTCCAGGAAGTTCTCCTGAAGAGGGTCGTTGCTATGAACGAGGCAGGCGAGAAGAAGGTTCTCAAGACATGGAGCCGTTCTTCAACAATATTCCCTGACTTCGTTGGTCATACATTCGCTGTACACGACGGACGCAAGCACGTTCCGGTATATGTAACAGAGGATATGGTAGGTCACAAGCTCGGTGAGTTCGCACCTACAAGAACCTATAAGGGCCACGCAGGCTCCAAGACATCCAATAACGGTAAGAAATAAGCGGAAGGAGGAGCTGAAATGGAAGCAAGAGCTTATTTGAGAAATGCTCGCATATCACCCAGAAAGGTGCAGATCGTTCTGGATCTGATCAGAAACAAGCCTGTTGACATAGCTTTGGCTACTTTAGATCTTACTCCTAAGGCTGCAAGTCCTATCGTAAGTAAGCTTGTAAAGTCCGCACAGGCAAATGCAGAAAATAATTTCAGCATGGACAAGGATAACCTTTATGTCGCTGAGTGTTTCGTAACACCCGGCCCTATCATGAAGAGAATCATGCCCAGAGATCATGGCAGAGCATACAGAATTTTAAAGAGAACATCACACATCACAGTTGTTCTTAAAGAAAAAGAATAATCCCAAGGAGGTCTGAATAATGGGACAGAAAGTTAATCCGCACGGTCTTCGTGTGGGCGTTATAAAGGACTGGGATTCACGCTGGTATGCCAACAAGGCAGACTTCGGCGATACTCTCGTTGAGGACTACAACGTTCGTAACTTCATTAAGAAGAGCTTATATGCTGCGGGTGTTCCCAGAATTGAGATCGAGCGTTTTGCCGATAAGGTAAGAATCCACATCCACTGCGCTAAGCCCGGTATCGTTATCGGCAGACAGGGCGCAGAGATCGAAAAGCTGAGAGCACAGCTCGAGGCTATGATGAAGAAGCAGGTTTTCGTAAACATCATCGAAGTTAAGCAGCCCGATATGGACAGCCAGCTCGTAGCTGAGAAGATCGCTCTCGACCTCGAGAACAGAGTATCCTTCAGAAGAGCTATGAAGCAGTCTATCGGCAGAACAATGCGTCTCGGCGCAAAGGGTATCAAGGTAAAGGTTTCCGGACGTCTTGCCGGTGCTGAGATCGCAAGAAGCGAGAGCTACCACGAGGGTACTATCCCGCTTCAGACAATCCGTGCTGACATCGACTACGGTTTCGCTGAGGCTGATACAACATACGGAAAGATCGGCGTAAAGGTTTGGATCTACAAGGGCGAAGTTCTCAAGGGCGATGCTGCAAAGGCTGCTGCTCAGAGAGAGAAGCTCGAGAGAAAGAACGAACCCAGAAACAACGACAGACGTCGCCGTGACGACAGACGCGACGGCAACAGACGCGGCGGAAACGGCAGAAACTTCAACCGCGACGCTAAAAGAGAAGGAGGTAACCAGTAATGCTGCTTCCAAAGAGAGTTAAGTACCGCAGAGTCCACAGAGGACGTCTGAAGGGTAAGGCATACAGAGGAAACAAGGTAACTTACGGTGATTACGGTCTCCAGGCTCTCGAGCCCGCTTGGATCACTTCCAACCAGATCGAGTCTGCCCGTATTGCTATGACTCGTTACATCAAGAGAGGCGGTCAGGTATGGATCAAGATATTCCCCGACAAGCCTATCACAGAAAAGCCCGCTGAAACACGAATGGGTTCCGGTAAGGGTTCACCTGAGTACTGGGTAGCAGTAGTAAAGCCCGGCAGAGTTCTCTTCGAGATCAAGGGCGTTGCTGAGGAAACTGCAAGAGAAGCTATGCGTCTCGCTATGCACAAGTTACCTATCAAGTGCAAGTTCGTTACTAAGGCAGAGCAGGAGGTGGAGCAGTAATGAAGGCATCAGAGATCAGAGAATTATCAGTTGATGAGCTCAACGAGAAGCTCGTCAGCCTGAAGGAAGAGCTTTTCGCGCTCCGCTTTCAGAATGCTATAAATCAGCTTGATAACACAGCTCGTCTTAAGGCTGTAAAGAAGGATATTGCCCGCATCAAGACAACTCTGCGTGAGGCAGAGCTCAGCGCTGAGCAGTAAGAAAGGGAGGATTTAGCTAATGTCTACTGAGAGAAACCTTAGAAAAACAAGAGTCGGTAAGGTTGTAAGCGATAAGATGGATAAGACCGTCGTAGTTGCTATCGTTGATAACGTTAAACACCCGCTTTATAAGAAGATCATCAAGCGCACCGTTAAGCTCAAGGCTCACGATGAGAACAATGAGTGCAGGATCGGCGACCGCGTTGAGGTTATGGAAACACGTCCGCTTTCCAAGGATAAGAGATGGCGTGTAACAACAATAATTGAAAAGGCTAAGTAATTTTTGATAGAAGCTTTATGCTTGAAAGGAGGAACTCGCTGTGATACAGATGCAGACTTATCTTAAAGTCGCTGATAACACAGGCGCAAAGGAGCTTATGTGTATCAGAGTTCTGGGAGGTACACGCCGCAGATATGCAAATATCGGTGACGTTGTGGTTGCTTCAGTAAAGAAAGCAACACCCGGAGGCGTTGTAAAGAAGGGCGATGTTGTAAAGGCAGTTATCGTTCGTTCAGCTAAGGGTCTCAGAAGAGAGGACGGAACATATATCCGCTTCGATGAGAACGCTGCTGTTATTATTAAGGAAGACAAGAACCCCAAGGGTACTCGTATCTTCGGACCGGTTGCTAAGGAGCTCCGTGAAAGGGAGTATACAAAGATCCTCAGCCTCGCACCGGAAGTTCTTTAATGGAGGTGTCATTCGATTATGAGTAAAGTACACGTAAAAACCGGTGACACTGTTATCCTTCTCACAGGTAAGTATGAGGATAAGTACACTGGCAAGAACGACAGAAAGACCGGTAAGGTCGTAGAAGTCAGCCCCAAGGAAGGCAAAGTCATCGTTGAGGGCATCAATATGATCACAAAGCACGTTAAGCCCAGAAGAATGGGCGAGCAGGGCGGCATCGTAAAGACAGAGGCTCCTGTTTACGCTGCAAAGGTACAGCTCGTTTGCCCTAAGTGCGGCAAGCCCACAAGAGTTGGTCATGTGATCGAAGACGGCAAAAAGCTCCGCGTTTGCAAGAAGTGCGGCAAGTCTTTTGAATAATGTAAAGGAGAACGACAATGGCAAGATTAAGAGATTTTTATGTTAGTGACGTTGCTCCCGCTATGATGAAGAAATTCGGATACAAGAGCGTTATGCAGATCCCGAAGCTCGAAAAGGTAGTCATCAATGTTGGCGCCGGCGAAGCTAAGGACAATGCAAAGGTTATAGACGCTATTATGACAGACCTCGCAGCTATCACAGGTCAGAAGCCTGTAATCTGCCGCGCAAAGAAGTCAGTAGCAAACTTCAAGCTCCGTGAAGGTATGCCCATCGGTGTTAAGGTAACACTCAGAGCTGAGAAGATGTATGAATTCGTTGATAAGCTCTTCAACGTTGCGTTCCCCCGTGTTCGTGACTTCAGAGGCATCAGCGCAAATTCCTTCGACGGCAAGGGCAACTACTCAACCGGTATCAAGGAACAGCTCATCTTCCCTGAGATCGAATATGATAAGATCGACAAGGTAAGAGGTATGGATATCAACTTCATCACAACAGCAAATACTGATGAAGAGGCTAAAGAGCTCCTGTCACTTATGGGCGCTCCGTTCATCAAGTAATAGGGAGGATATACAATGGCTAAGAAGGCAATGATCAATAAGCAGCAGAGAACTCCCAAGTATTCCACAAGAGCTTACAACAGATGTAAGATCTGCGGCAGACCGCACGCATATCTCAGAAAGTTCGGCATCTGCCGTATCTGCTTCAGAGAGCTTGCTCACGACGGTCAGATCCCCGGAGTTAAGAAGGCAAGCTGGTAAAATACTAAAAGGAGGTCACTCGGTATGCAAATCACTGATACAATAGCTGATCTTTTAACAAGAATTCGTAATGCGAATACTGCTAAGCACGCCACAGTTGACGTTCCCGCTTCAAGAGTTAAGAAGGACATCACACAGATCCTCGTAGACGAGGGATATGTGAAGGGCTTCCAGCTCATCGAGGACGGAAAGCAGGGCGTTATCAGGATCACGCTCAAATACGGCGACAACAAGTCACCTGTTATAACTGGACTCAGAAGAGTTTCCAAGCCCGGTCTGCGTATCTATTCAAGCTGCGCAGATATGCCCAAGGTTCGTAAGGGCCTCGGCATCGCAATCGTTTCCACTTCAAAGGGAATAGTTACCGACAAGAAGGCAAGAGAGCTTAATGTCGGCGGCGAAGTTCTCGCATACATCTGGTAAGGAGGAACTACATTATGTCAAGAATCGGCAGAATGCCCATCACAGTTCCCGCAGGTGTAGAGGTAAAGAACGATAACAATCTCATCACAGTAAAGGGACCTAAGGGCGAGCTTACAAGACAGTTCAGCACAGAACTCGGCATCGAGGTAGAGGCTGGCGTAATCAACGTAACAAGACCCAGCGATGACAAGCGTCACCGTTCACTTCACGGTCTTACAAGAACACTCATCGCTAATATGGTCGAGGGTGTAACAAACGGATATTCAAAGACTCTCGAGATCGAGGGTGTCGGCTACCGTGCAGCAAAGAGCGGCAACAAGGTAACACTCAGCCTTGGCTTCTCTCACCCCGTTATCCTTGAGGAAACAGCTTCTATCAAGATAGATGTTCCTCAGCCTAACAAGCTGGTGATCAGCGGTATCGACAAGCAGGCAGTAGGTCAGTTTGCTGCTGAAGTTCGTGAAAAGCGTCCTCCCGAGCCGTATAAGGGCAAGGGCATCAGATATGAGGGCGAGCGAATCATCCGCAAGGAAGGTAAGGCCGGTAAGGGCAAGAAGTAATTAAAAGGAGCAAATTGCTATGATTAAGAAATTTGACAGCAATAAGGCAAGATTAAAGAGACACCGCAGAGTACGCGCAAAGATCTCTGGTACTCCCGAGCGTCCCCGTCTGAATGTCTTCCGTTCCGCAAAGCACATCTATGCTCAGATCATTGATGATGTAAACGGTGTTACTCTTGCTTCAGCATCAAGCATGGACAAGGGCTTTGAAGGCAACGGCGGAAACGCTGAAGGCGCACGCAAGGTAGGCGAAATGATCGCAAAGAATGCTGCATCAAAGGGCATCAGCGAGGTCGTTTTCGACAGAGGCGGCTACCTCTACCACGGAAGAGTTAAGGAACTCGCCGAGGGCGCACGCGAAAACGGATTAAAGTTCTAAGAGGGAGGTAAAAGAATGGCTAATATTGAAACACAGGCTCCTGAGCTCGTTGAAAAGGTCGTAGCTATCAACCGTGTATCCAAGACCGTTAAGGGCGGACGTATTATGAAGTTCGCTGCACTCGTAGTAGTAGGCGACGGAAATGGTACAGTAGGCTTCGGTCTCGGAAAGTCCGGAGAAGTTCCGGATGCTATCCGCAAGGGCATCGAGGATGCTAAGAAGAACCTGAAGAAGATCGCTCTCAAGGGAACTACGATCCCCCACGAAATCGTTGGTGAATTCGGCGCAGGCAGAGTTCTTATGAAGCCCGCTGCTCCCGGTACCGGCGTTATCGCAGGCGGTCCTGTCCGTGCAGTCATCGAGGTTGCCGGAATCAAGGACATCAGAACAAAGTCACTTCGTTCAAACAACCCCTGCAACGTGGTAAGAGCTACTATAAACGGTCTCACAAACTGCACATCCGCTAAGGAAGTTGCTGCTAAGAGAGGCAAGACCGTTAAGGAAATCTTAGGTTAAGGAGGCAGTAACAATGGCTAAGAACATCAAGCTCGTAAAGAGCCTCATCGGCAGAAAGAAAGACCAGATCGCTACTGCTCAGTCACTCGGCCTCAAGAAGATCGGTGACACAACAACTCAGCCTGACAATGCTCAGACTCAGGGCAAGATCAACAAGATCTCACACCTCATCGAGGTTACAGAAGCGTAAACAAGGAGGTGCAACGATATGAAAATTCACGAATTAACACCTGCACTTGATTCCAACAAGGACTCCAAGCGTATCGGCAGAGGTCACGGATCAGGTAACGGCAAGACAGCAGGCAAGGGCCACAAGGGTCAGAACGCAAGAAGCGGCGGCGGCGTAAGAATCGGCTTTGAAGGCGGACAGATGCCCCTCGCAAGACGTATCCCTAAGAGAGGCTTCAATAACATCTTCGCTACAAAGTATGCGATCGTAAACGTTTCCGATCTCAATAAGTTCAAGGACGGCACAGTTGTTGATACTGAGCTCCTCGTAGCTTCCGGTCTCGTTAAGAAGGTATACGACGGCGTAAAGGTACTCGGCAACGGAGAGCTTACTGCTAATTTAACTGTAAAGGCTGCTAAATTCTCACAGAGCGCTATCGAGAAAATCGAAAAGGCTGGCGGGAAGGCAGAGGTGATGTAATTGTGTTTCAGACCCTGAAAAAGGCTTGGGGCGTTCCGGAAATAAGGAAAAAGCTCCTGTACACATTACTCATGATAGTGATATTCAGACTCGGAAGTGCTATCACAGTTCCGTTCCTCGACTCTGATGTCGTAAGGGACTGGATGGACGACAGCGCTAAGGGAGGAAACTTCCTCGAGTATCTGGACATCCTCACCGGTGGTGCCCTTTCAAAGGCTACCATATTCTCACTTTCGATCACACCATTCATCAACGCTTCGATCATTATGCAGCTGCTGACATTTGCGCTGCCGCCGCTGGAACGTCTCCGCGACGAGGGTGAAGAGGGAAGAAAGAAAATTGATAAGATCACGGCTTTCGTCGCACTTGTCCTTGCTTTCTTTATGGCTTATGCTTATTACCTCACTCTCAAGCGTCAGACAACAGCTATCAAGTATACTTCCGGCGGAGAGGGCGTTTTCTGTGCGGCAGTTATCATACTCAGCTTCGTAGCTGGTGCTTCATTCGTTGTATGGATGGGCAACCGCGTTAGCGACAAGGGTATCGGAAACGGCGTTTCCATTCTCCTCTTTGCCGGTATCGCAGCAAGATTTCCTACCGATGCAGGTCTTCTCATCAAGCTCACAAAGCAGACACCTGAGAAGTATCTCTTCGTTACAATAGGTTATCTTTTATTCATTCTCTTCGAGATCGGCTTCATTGTCTTTATGAACGAGGCAGAAAGACGTATCCCGATACAGTATGCAAAGCGCGTCGTAGGCAGAAAGCAGTTCGGCGGTCAGAAGTCACATATACCGATAAAGATTTGTATGAGCGGCGTTATGCCTATCATCTTTGCTATGTCGTTTATGGCTCTTCCCCAGACAATTCAGCTCTTCAAGGGACAGCCCACTGAAACAACCGGCTTCTACTATCACTTCTGCAAGTTCTTCAACAGAACAAGCTGGAGCTACGCAATACTCTACTTCCTGCTTATCATCGCATTCAACTATTTCTACGTTTCGATCCAGTACAACCCCGTTGAGATCGCGAATAACCTTCGTCAGTCAAACGGCGGTATCCCCGGCATCAGACCTGGTAAGCCCACTTCTGATTACATTCAGAGAGTCCTCAACAAGATCTCTCTCGTCGGAGCATTCTTCCTCGGCGTTATCGCTATCATTCCGATATTCATCGCTATGGCAGATACAAACCTCCAGACACTTTCAATGGGCGGTACTACCATTCTCATCGCGGTAAGCGTTGCTCTCGAAACAACACGAACACTTGAATCACATCTTATGATGCGTCATCATAAGGGCTTCTTACAGTAAAGGAGGAACGGAATATGAATCTTATCTTTTTAGGCGCTCCCGGCGCAGGTAAGGGTACACAGGCTGAGGTAGTTTCCGACGCTCTCAATATCCCCCAGATCTCCACAGGCAACATTCTTCGTGAAGCAGCTAAGAACGGTACAGAGTACGGTCTCAAGGCTAAGGCTGCTATGGACGCCGGCGCTCTCGTTTCAGACGATATCGTTATCGGTATCCTGAAGGAGAGAATTGCTGAGGACGACTGCAAAAACGGTTTCATCCTCGATGGATTCCCCAGAACCGTTCCACAGGCAGAGGCTCTCGATCAGATGAACATCAGGATCGATAAGGTCATCGAGATAGACGTTGCAGACGAAACTATCAAGCAGAGAGTTTCAGGCAGAAGAGTCTGCCAGGGCTGCGGCGCTTCCTACCACATCGAGTATAAGCCTTCCAAGGTCGAGGGCATATGCGACAAGTGCGGCGACAAGACTGTTATCCGTAAGGACGATCAGCCGGAAGTCGTTCTCGACAGACTCAAGACATACCACGAAAAGACAGCTCCTCTCAAGGACTACTACGAGAAACAGGGCAAGCTTGTTACCGTAAAGGGACAGGAAGAGGTCGCTGAAACTTCTAAGCTCACTCTTGCAGCTGTAGGAGTAGAGAAGTAAATGAGCATTACCATTAAATCAAAGTCCGAGTTAGCCATAATGCGTGAAGCAGGAAGAATTACCTGCGGCGCAATATGGTATGCGGGCGAAAGGTTAAAGGCGGGAATGTCAACACTCGATGTTGATAAGCTGGTCGGTGAATATTTCGCAAGACACGGCGCTAAGTCCTGCTTTAAAGGGCTTTACGGATTTCCGGCAAATGCTTGTATCTCCGTCAATGAGGAGATAATCCACGGTATCCCTAAAGCAAGCCGCAGGTTGCAAGAAGGCGATATAGTAAGCATCGACACAGGAGCCGCTTATAAGGGCTTCAACGCCGACAGCTGCTGGACCTTCCCTGTCGGCAAGATTTCTGATGAAGCTAAAGCATTGCTTGAGGTTACTGAGAAGAGCCTTTACGAAGGCATCGCTCAGGCTCAGGTGGGCGCAAGAGTCGGAGATATATCTCATGCTGTTGAAGAGTACTGTGCTTCACGAGGCTACGGAATCGTAAGAAATTACTGCGGCCACGGTATTGGCAGAGAAGTTCACGAATCACCCGAAGTACCAAACTGGGGTAAACCCGGACATGGACCCAGACTGGTAGCGGGTATGACCATTTGCATTGAGCCTATGATAAACGTCAAGGGCGACGATGTCAAGGTAATGAAGGACCAATGGACCGTGGTTACCAAAAGTGGTTCACTTTCTGCTCATTTTGAGCATATGATCGCAATAACTCCTGACGGTCCCGTCATTATGACGCAGCCCTGACAGGGGGTATGATTGTGAAGCATATGAAAGGCTCAGTCGTAAAGGCTGTCGCCGGCAGAGACTGCGGAGGATTATTCGTGGTAACAGACGCCGACGAAAAATATTGCTTTATCGCAGACGGAAAGAGCCGAAAGCTCGCTTCTCCGAAACGCAAGAATATAAAGCATTTAAGTCTTACAAATAGTATGATCGATATTAACGGCATTACCGATAAAAAACTCAGAACGCTGCTGAGAGAGCTCGGCGGCAGAGAGTAAAAGGAGGTTATCAGGTGTCCAAGGAAGATGTGATTGAGGTAGAGGGCGTTGTAATAGACGCACTGCCTAATGCAATGTTTAAGGTTCAGCTTGAAAACGGTCACGAGGTGCTTTCCCACGTTTCCGGCAAGCTCAGAATGAATTATATCAGAATAGTGCCCGGTGATAAAGTAAAGCTTGAAATGTCACCCTACGATCTCTCAAAAGGTCGTATCACATGGCGCGTTAAGTAAGAATAAAGGCAGAGTTTACTTTGCCCTATCCGCTAAGGAGGTATTTTAAATGAAAGTAAGACCTTCAGTAAAACCTATTTGCGAGAAGTGCAAGATCATTAAACGCAAAGGCAGAATCATGGTTATCTGCGAAAACCCTAAGCACAAGCAGCGTCAGGGTTAATCAACGTGAATGCATTAATGGAGGTGCAATTATAATATGGCAAGAATAGCCGGTGTTGACCTTCCCAAGAATAAGAGAATCGAAATCGGTCTCACTTATATCTACGGAATCGGTCGTCAGACTGCAACAAACATCCTCGCAGCAACAGGCGTAAACCCTGACGTAAGAGTCAAGGATCTCGCAGAAGAGGACGTTGCTAAGCTGCGTGACTATATCGACGCAAACTATACAGTTGAGGGTGATCTCCGCCGTGAGGTAGCTCTTAACATCAAGAGACTCGTTGAAATAGGCTGTTACAGAGGCGTTCGTCACAGAAAGGGACTCCCCGTTAGAGGTCAGAGAACCAAGACAAACGCAAGAACCCGCAAGGGCCCTGTAAAGACTATCGCAAACAAGAAGAAGTAAGGAGGTTATGAGCTTTGGCACAGCAGAAGGGTAAAAAGGTTACTACAGTCAGAAGACGTAGAGAACGTAAAAACATCGAAAGCGGCGCAGTTCATATTCAGTCCACTTTCAATAACACGATCGTAACGATCACAGATACTGCCGGAAATGCAATTTCCTGGGCAAGCGCAGGCGAGCTCGGCTTCAGAGGCTCTAAGAAGTCCACTCCTTTCGCAGCACAGACAGCAGCAGAGACAGCTGCAAAGGCTGCTATGGAGCACGGTCTCAAGAACGTTGAGGTCTATGTAAAGGGACCCGGCGCAGGTCGTGAAGCTGCTATCAGAGCACTTCAGACAGTAGGTCTTGAGGTAAAGATGATCAAGGACGTTACTCCTATTCCTCACAACGGATGCCGTCCGCCCAAAAGACGTCGTGTCTGATCAAATTGGAGGTATTGTAAAATGGCAGTTCAGAAAGAACCTATTCTTAAAAAGTGCAGATATCTGGGCATCAGCCCCGCAGTTATGGGCGTTTCCAAGAAGGAGTCTATCCGTTTCAAGAACGCTAATAACAGAAAGAAGATCTCTGAATACGGTCTTCAGCTCAAGGAAAAGCAGAAGCTGAAGTTTATCTACGGCGTACTTGAGAAGCAGTTCTATCACTACTTCGAGATCGCTGAGAAGATGGAAGGCAAGGCTGGTGACAACCTCATCACTTGTCTCGAATCAAGACTTGACAGCGTTGTTTACAGAATGGGCCTCGCTCTTACAAGAAGAGAGGCAAGACAGCTTGTTGTTCACAGCCACTATACAGTAAACGGCAAGAAAGTAAACATTCCTTCCTACCGCGTAAAGGTCGGCGACGTTATCGCTCTCCGCGAAAAGGACAGAACCTCCGAGAAGTTCAAGGCAACAGTTGAAGAGACTAAGGACAGACTCGTTCCTATGTGGCTCACAGCTAATAAGGATGACTTCTCTGCAACTGTAAATCGTATGCCCTCAGCTGAGGACATCGACTACGAGGTTGCTACACACCTTATCGTCGAGCTGTACTCCAAGTAATAAGTTACTTGATATTTCAGAACTCGAAATCAATAGTAAATGTGAAATAGGAGGGTTTTTATGCTGGAAAAGATCAATAAGCCTGATATCAATATTGTCGAGCTTAAAAGTGACGGCAAATACGGCAAATTCGAATTAGCACCGCTGGAGCGTGGTTACGGTATTACACTTGGAAACAGTCTCAGGCGTGTGCTGCTCTCCTCACTTCCTGGTGTTGCAGTAACATCCGTGAAGCTCTCGGGCAAGGACGGTACTGTACATCACGAGTTGTCAACAATTCCGGGTGTAAAAGAGGATGTCACAGAGATCATCCTCAGCATCAAGGGACTTACTGCTAAGCTCTATGGTGAAGGACCTAAGACAGTATATATAGAGGCAGAGGGCGAATGCGAGATCACCGCAGGCGACATAAAGACCGATTCTGAGGTAAATATCCTCGATCCCGGTATGCATATCGCTACTCTCGGTAAGGACGCAAAGCTCTATATGGAGATCACTATCGACAGAGGCAGAGGCTATGTTTCCGCAGAAAGAAACAAGAAGCAGATCAACCTCCCCGTTGATGTTATCGCAGTAGACAGCATCTATACTCCTGTTCTTAAGGTGAATTACACCGTTGAGGATACCCGTCTCGGTCAGATAACAGACTACGACAAGCTCACAATGGAGGTATGGACCGACGGTACTATCTCAGCTAAGGAAGCTCTGTCACAGGCTGCTAATCTCCTCGGCGAGCATCTCAAGCTCTTTATCGACCTCTCAGAAGAGGGCGGTCTGGCTGAGGTTCTCGTAGAAAAGGACGAGAAGGGCAAGGAGAAGATCCTTGAGATGACTATTGAGGATCTTGACTTATCAGTCCGCTCATTCAATTGTCTGAAGCGTGCTGGTATCAATACCGTGGATGACTTGATCAACAAGTCTGAGGAAGAAATGATGAAGGTTAGAAACCTTGGAAAGAAATCCTTCGATGAGGTTAAGGAGAAGCTCCAGTCACTTGGCTTCGATCTTAGCTCAGAAGAGGAATAAATAACCGAAACACTTATAATAAAGGAGTGAAATACAATGCCGGGTACAAGAAAGCTGGGCAGAACAACTGACCATAGAAAGGCTATGCTCAGAGGCATGGTAACTTTCCTTCTTGAAAACGGTCAGATCGAAACGACTGTTACAAGAGCAAAGGAAGTTCGCGCTGTTGCAGAAAAAATGATCACTATCGGTAAGAACGATGATCTGCACTCCAAGCGTCAGGTATTTTCATACGTTACAAAGGAGTCCGTTGCAAAGAAACTCTTTGACGAGATCGCTCCCAAGTACGCTGACAGAAACGGTGGATACACACAGATCGTTAAGATCGGTCCCCGCCGTGGTGACGCTGCTGAAATGGCTATCATCAAGCTCGTTTGATCGCAGATATGATAAGAACCCCGTTCCGAATGGAACGGGGTTTGTTTTTATATGCAGACATTCTGCAAAAGGGCAGAAAAAGATCCCTCCGTTCCGACAGAACAGAGGGATAATTCTTACTTGATGTTGATATTTGTGTTGTTGCCGCCGAAGCCGTTGTTGTTCATATTAATGCTTCCTGTGAGTTTGCCCTTGACAGACTTGAGATTCTGGAGGTTGCGTGCGTAGTGAGCCTCGGTGTCATTGAGCATCTTGGAAACAGACTCAATGGCGTTCTTCTGGAGGTTCTTGGAAGCTGTCTGCGCCTTTGTGAGCATATCCATAGCTCTCTTCTTGGCTTCAGTAACGATAGCCTCGCGTGAAACTATCTGAGCTGCACGCTCCTCAGCCTTGCGTATGATAGACTCTGCATTGAGCTTAGCCTCATTGAGGATACGCTGGCAGTCGAATTCTATTTTCTTTGCTTCCTTGAGTTCGTGAGGCATATTCAGGCGTACATCGTTTATAAGCTCTCTCATACGCTCGCCGTCGATGACCTTCTTGTGTGCTGCAAAGGGAACAGACGAAGCCTTATCGAGGAGCTCGTCCATCTCTTCAAGGATCTCATCAATACTCATAATAAATTACCTCTCTTTAATAAGTCTTTGTTTTATATCATCAAGAATTGCTTCGGGAACAAAATGACTGATGTCGCCGCCGAAATAGGCTATCTGCTTGACAACGCTCGAGCTGAGATACATATTTTCCGCGGCGGTGGTGAGGAAAACAGTTTCCGCACCGGCGTATAGTTTCTTATTGGCAAGAGCCATCTGGAATTCGTATTCAAAGTCGCTGACGGCTCGGAGTCCCTTTACGATAGCGATAGCGCCGACATTCTGGACATAGTCTGCGAGGAGACCGTCAAGGATATCTATAACTACGTTATCGAGGTCGTGGGTGACGTTCTCGATCATCAGCATACGCTCGGTAGCCGTGAAGCTGGGCGAACCCTTTCCGGCGTTGCGCGAGATGAGCACGATGACCTTATCGAAGAGCCGTGAAGCACGGGTGATAATATCGAGGTGACCAAGCGTGATCGGATCGAAACTTCCGGGGCATACTGCAACCCTTCTCATTCTTCTTCCTCCTCATCGGGGACAGGATCGACGTATATCGTGACGTTGATCTTGCCGTAGCGGTAGGTTTTGCGGATAATGAGATTGTCCGGTGTTTCGGGAAGGATAGCTTCCTTTTCATACTCGCAGATGATACAGCCGCCCTTAGCCAGCTTTTTAGCGGCGATAGGGAGGAGGTTATTGATGTGGCTGTGGCGGTAGGGGGGGTCAAGAATGATGACGTCGAATTTCTGACCTGTCATCTTGATATAGTCGTAGCTGTCGCGGTTGATGACCTCGGAATGGCGGGCTAATCCCGTATTGCGGAGGTTTTCGTTGACGCAGTTTATAGACTTTGCCGAGTTATCCACAAACACAGCGCGCTTAGCGCCGCGGCTGAGGGCTTCGATGCCCATCTGACCGCTTCCTGCGAAGAGATCGAGCACATATGCTCCCTCGAGCTGGAACTGTATTGCGGAAAAAATGCCTTCTTTAACTTTATCTGCGGTAGGACGGACGTCGAGACCATCGGGAGCGACGAGCCTGCGTCCTCTTGCGATACCGGTTATAACTCTCATAAGAAAAGATCTCCTAAAATACCGGCGGACCGGGTAAACTGCTGAGGGCAGCACTTATTACAAAGAGTTTAAAGCACCACCATAGCTATACATTAATATTATAGCGTATTTTCGCGGCCTTGTCTATATTTTTTTTAAAAGATAGGCTATTTTCTACAAAAACGCCTTGAAACAGCACTCCGGAATTTACATTTGCATCACAAAGAGGAGCGAAAGAAGATAAATTAATTGTATAATTCAGTGAATTTGTATAAATCTCATTGACATTTTGTTCAGTATGAGGTATAATAAAATTAATATTTCGATAATATTATGAAAAGAGGTAATGGTTATGGCAATGGAAAAGAATCTCAAGATACTTATTGTTGATGATGATAAGAATATCTGCGATCTTCTCAGGCTTTATCTCGAAAAGGATGGCTATGGGGTAATTCTCTCCCACGACGGTGAAGAGGCTGTCGTAAAATTCAATGCGCTCAAACCTGATATGGTTTTACTCGATATTATGCTGCCCGGTATGGATGGCTGGCAGGTATGCCGCGAGATCAGAAAGAAGTCAAATGTTCCGATCATTATGATAACCGCCAAGGGCGAGACTATCGATAAGGTGATCGGTCTTGAGCTCGGTGCTGATGACTATATCGTTAAGCCCTTTGACGCAAAAGAGGTCATCGCGCGTATCAACGCTGTTACACGCCGTGTCGGCACAGGTACGGCTGAGCCTGAGACAAGAGAGGTCCACTACGACAAGCTCTCTGTTAATATGACTCGCTATGAGCTCAAGGTCGCAGGAAAGGTCGTTGAGACTCCGCCTAAGGAGCTCGAGCTCCTCTTCTATCTTGCTTCAAACCCGAACAGAGTATATACCCGTGATCAGCTCCTCGATGAAGTATGGGGCTTTGAGTATTACGGCGACTCGCGTACTATCGACGTACATATCAAGCGCCTCCGTGAAAAGCTCGAGGGCATCTCTGATGAGTGGGCTCTCAAGACAGTATGGGGTGTCGGCTACAAGTTTGAAACAGAGGATGAAGAGTGATATTATTCTTTGATCTTTATGGGGGACAGGAGTCCCCCGTTTTGTTAGATTTTTGCTTACCGGCGGAGGTGACATACTTTGAATTCAAATAAGAGCACCTATTTCAGGATATTCAGATTTTCCTATATCGTTATCATAACTCTGCTCGCGGTCATCGGCGTTATTTTTGTTAGCGTCTGCACTTCTATGTATAAGACCGAAAAGCTCAATGAGCTTCAGGATTCAGGTGATCTCTTCATAAACTGCATCAGGGAGGAGTACAAAGCTGACGGCAAGATCGACAGCAAGGATATTTACGCTATCCACGCCGCTCTTATCAAGGAAAAGAACATCGAGGCCTATATCTATGATGCCGAAGGCAACTGCCTCGTTTCACCGGCTGACTACAAGCTCGAGCTGACCGGAAAGTTCAACCTCTCCCGCGAGGTAAAGAAGCCGGAGCCGCTTTCCGAGGATTTCAGGGAAAAGCTCGAGAAAGGCAAGATGCTTGAGCTCGACAAGCACAGCTACTCAAACAACGAGCCGCGTCTCACCTACGGCAGACGTATCCTCTTCAAAACAGACGAGTCCGGTATCCCTGTGAGAATGTATGCGGTTTTCTACGGTCTTACAGGCGACATAAACGCTTTCGCGCTCAAGCTGGGCAGCATTTATGCACTGATAGCTCTCATTGCAGCAGCAGCTTCGTATTTCCTCATCAGAAGAAAGTTCCGCAAGCTCGAGAACTACGAGAAGGAATTCCTCAAGGTCGCTTCTATGTACGCAAAAGGCGACTTCTCCGAGAAGATAAGTACGGAAATGGACGGAAATGTCAAGGAGATCGCAGAGTATGTCAATGCTCTGGCGGCTGACGTTGAAGCAGGTGAGGAGACCAGCAAGACCTTCATCGCAAATGTTTCGCACGAGCTCAGAACGCCTATCACTACTATCGGCGGCTTCGTTGACGGTATCCTCGACGGCACTATCCCCAAGAACAAGCAGAGCGAGTACCTCATACTTGTATCAAAGGAGATGAAGCGTCTGAAGGTGCTCATCTCGTCAATGCTCAATATGACCAAGTTTGAGTCCGGTACTATGAGACCGAACTTCAGGCAGGCAAATATCACGGATCTCGTTGTTCAGACTGTGCTGATGTTCGAGAAGAAGATAGAGACCAAGAGCCTCAACGTCATCGGTCTCGACGGCAACAGACTCACTGTGAACATCGACACCGACCTTATGCAGCAGGTAATCTATAACCTCGTTGAGAACGCGGTCAAGTTCGTTGACAACGGCGGAACTCTTACGTTCAGATTTGACAAGAACGAGGAGTGGTACGAGATCGGCATAAAGAATACCGGAGAGGGGCTCCGCGAT
>Ga0256405_10005222_pt1 | contig 22905 bp, 21 predicted proteins | sample RumenRJG_02DNA_FD_189096 | JGI IMG/M metagenome (GOLD analysis project Ga0256405, IMG submission 189096) | Bovine rumen microbial communities from Lethbridge, Alberta, Canada - RJG_02 | ecosystem: Host-associated > Mammals > Digestive system > Stomach > Rumen | place: Canada: Alberta... | reverse complement strand
TTATTATCAACTCAAATCACCGACGAATGACGTCTGGTGATAGCTCTTCATATTCCCCTTTACACCGCGACGACCGCTCATCCACAAAGAACAGCGGTCTAATCTTGATTTATAGAGGAAAGATAAGCAAATAAAACTAGCCCAGCAAGACATCCAGCACCATCATGAGCGCGAATCCAAGGGCAAAGCCGATGGTCCCCAGGTTGGAGTGTTTTCCCTCCGAGGCCTCCGGGACGAGTTCTTCCACCACCACGTACAGCATGGCGCCGGCAGCAAAGGCAAGCAAATAGGGCATGGCAGGCACGACGGCCGATGCCAGCAGCAGCACCAGCGCGCCGCCGATGGGTTCCACGATGCCGCTCGCGGCTCCAATCCAGAACGCCTTCCAGCGGCTGTTGCCGGCCGCCCGCAGCGGCATGGAAATGATGGCGCCTTCCGGCACATTCTGAATGGCGATGCCCAGGGAGAGGGCGAGTGCCCCCGCCACCGACATGCTGCCGTCTGCGGCCAAGGCTCCGGCCAGGACGATGCCCACCGCCATGCCTTCCGGCAAGTTGTGGATGGTGACCGCCAGCGCCAGTTTGGCCGTCTTGCTCAGGGAGCTATGCGGGCCTTCTTCTTCTCCGGAGGCATGCAGGTGCGGCGTAATGTAGTCGATGACAAGCAGGAAGGCAAACCCGGCCATGAGGCCCACCAGCACCGGCCATATATTGCCACCGGCGAGTTCCATGCCCGGAATGAGCAGCGACCACACGGAAGCCGCCACCATGACGCCCGAGGCAAATCCCAGCAGCGTTTTTTGCAGCAGGGCGGGCATTTCCCGCCGCATGAAGAAAACAAATGCGCTTCCCAGCGCCGTTCCGGCGAAGGGAATGATGAGTCCGGTAAGGATAGCACTGTTCATAGCTCGCAAAATCTTTGTAAAGATACAACAAAAAATGCGTACCTTTACACGTTCGTGGAAAAACTTGGTAACATACCCGCCTTAAGCCGCAAACAGTTCCGGGAAACCATGCTGGTTCTTATCAGTGCGGAACTGGCCGACGCCGTTTGCGGCGTTATCGACGGCATTGTGGTGGGCCGATTCTTGGGTGTGGATGCCATGGCCGCCCATGGCATTGCCGTGCCCATCTTTGTGCTGCTGACCATCTTCTCCTACATGATTACCGTGGGGTTCCAGCAGCCGTGTACCCTGTATATCTGCCGGGGAGAAAAAACACATGCCAATGGCCTTTTTTCCGCAACCATGCTCCTGACAGCGGGCGTAGCGGTCCTGTTTGCCGTTTTGGGCCTGCTCTTTGCGCATCATATTGCCCTTCTGCTGGGCACGCCGTCGTCGGGCCCCATTCACGATATGGCGGAGGACTACCTGCAGGCTGTGTCCCTGGGCACCCCGTTTCTGCTGGTTTTCCTGTCTCTGATTCCCGTGTTGCAAATTGCCGGGAAGCGGAAACTGGTGCATCTGGGCAGTCTGGTCATGGGCGTGTCGGACGTGGCGATAGACATTCTTAATGTAAAGGTGTTCCATGGTGGGATGTGGGGGATAGGCATGGCAACCAGTATCAGTTACCTGCTGGGTACGCTGGTCCTGCTCACGTATTTCCTCAAAAAAGACCGCCTGTTCCGTTTTCGCATCCGCGACATCGGCGGCAGCCATCCGGGGGCCATCTTCCTTGCAGGCCTTCCCGCCGGTCTGCGTGTGGGTGCCCGCTTTGTGGCCATCACCATTCTGAATACCGTTGTGATGACCCTGTCGGGAGCATCGGCCATGGCGGCATTCTCCGTGCAGCAGAATCTTTCTTCGCTGCTCATGTCGTTCGCCATTGGCATTTCCGGCGCCACGCTCCTGCTTTCCGGTATCAGCTATGGTGAACAGGATCGTCGCGGACTCATGGACGTGGTGCGCATGAGCGCCTACGCCAGTATTCTGTTTATGGGCCTGGTGGGGGGGCTGGTTTTTGCCCTGGCCAGGCCGCTGGCGGCCTTGTACCTGGCACCGACAGACGCTTCTTTTCCGCTGGCCGTCTATGCTATCCGCTGTTTGGCGGTGAGCATGCCGTTAGTGACATGGGAACGCTGTATCGGCTGTTACGAACAAGGTGTGGAGCAAAGGAGAAAGGCCGTCTGGATTTTTCTGAGCGGGGAATTGCTGTCGCTGCTAAGCTGCGCTATCCTCATGGAGTGGTTTTGGGGCGTGAAGGGCATCTTTGCCGCTTTTCCCGTGAGCCAGCTCATTGTGATTCTGTCCATGAACCTGTATGCCTATCTGTACAGAGACCGCCGGTTTAAAGACATGGAGGCTTTTCTGGATGTTCCGGCCACTTTTGGCGTTCCGCCTCAAGACCGGCTGGTCCGCACCTTGGAACGTCCGGAGGAGGTATGGGCGTTGGCGGAGCAGGCGCAGACCTTCTGTGAGGACCGCGGTATTTTGCATGAAAAGGCCTATACAGTGAGCATGTATATAGAGGAGATGGGGAACATTATCATGATTTACGGCTTTTCCGACGGCAAACCCCATCACTTGGAAATCCGTTTGTCCCTGTACCGCGGCCAGATTATCCTCCGTTTCCGGGACGACTGCCGCCGTTTTGACATCACAGAACGCGCCTCCCACTGGGAGGAAGATCCGGAGCATCCGGAAACCTCGCTGGGTGTACGGATGGTAATGAACGCCTATGGTCTTCTCAGATATGACAACTCGCTGAGCACCAATAATTTGGTTGTGCTCATTTGAGTGGCGGTCAGAAGTTGTAGTACAGCCCGACGGAAAAATTGGACCCGTCCACGGAAAACAGAATAGACTGAAGGTATGAGTCATATTCCAGCCGTCCCAGCGTTCCCAGGAGCGACCAATGATCGGTAAGGACTATCTCCAATCCTGGACTGATGTAGGGAATGACCCGCCAATAGGAGACAGACGGCGATGAGAAGTGGCTGAATTCCATCCCGCCGTCCAGATAGAATGAAAACTTTCCGATATGAATGAAATAATACTGGATGTAGGGGATTAGGCCATAACGGATGCTGGATTCCCATTTTTCAACTTCCGGGAGAGAAAATGTATCGTAAGCAAAAATGCCGTTGACGCCCACGGCAATATTGTTCTTGAAGGTATAGCCCACGTCGGGCCGAAGGGAAAAGCCTCCGGATTTTTCCTTGAAATTTGCATCGAAACCCACCTTGCCGCCAATGAACCATTGGGCCTGGGCAGGGATGGCCAGAAGCAGCAGGAGTACAAAAATGAGCCATTTCTTTTGCATAGTACCCACAAAGGTACGAATTCTTTTGAAATAATCTGGTGAAACGTTTATTTTTGCAGGGTAAACAGAGAGTATGATGAAACGTTTTTTGTCAGTAGTGTGTTGTTTGCTTGTCGCATGGGTGGCCGGTGCACAGCCGGCAACGGATTTCGGCAAGCGCCATCAGGTACGTATCGGCTGGGGAGACGCTTTCTTTGAAAATTACGCCTTCGCCAAAACCACCCCGCATATCTATCCCACTCCGGAGGCGCTTCCGGAGAACTTTTCTATCCATGAGCGGTACAAAACGGCGTGTACGGGGCACCTGTTTGCGGAGTACGGATATCGTTTCACCAAGTTGGTGCGTGTGGGCGCCCAGGTGGATGCAGAAGGCATCTTCTGGCAGGAAGGAGATTTTGACCGCCACCACCAGCTCATCGGCACGGGAAAATGGGTGCGCAATTTCAATATTGTGGTGATGCCCACCGTGCGGCTCGAGTATCTGCACAAGCACATCGTCACCCTGTATTCCGGTGCCGGGGCGGGGGTGCTCTTTGCCCTGGACAATGCCGGAGGTTTTGAGCTGGCGCCTGCGCTCAACCTCAACCTGGTGGGCGTCCAGTTGGGCTGTGGGCATTGGTCCGGCAGCGTGGACCTGGGCCTGATGTCGGCCCTCAGCGGCGGCAACAAGATTTATATGCTGGGCTCCCGCCTGCTTTCGTTCAGTCTCAATTATGCCTGGTAAGCCTATGAAAAAGATATCCTTGTTTCTGGCCGCAGCCTGCCTGCTGACCGCCTGTCAGAAGCCCAAGCTGGAATTTGCCGACTTCGACACTTTTAAAGTCATTGCCGTGAAGTCAACGGACGTGGCCCTGCCGGACGGAACCTTGAATCCGGAAGTGCGCCTGATGGAGGACGACGACCCGCAGACCAAGGTGGCGGTCACCTCGGCGGCGCACCTGGTGTCGGACCTGCTGGGTACCATCACGAGCAACAATGTCATCCATATCAGCGGCACCTATACGGGCCGGGACGTGGACGGCAATCCCATCACCCTCTCCGGCAAGCTGCTTCTCCCGCGCAAGGGCAAAATCAAGAACATGGTGCTGGTGAGCCATTATACCATCGGCGCCAATTATGAATGTCCGTCGGAGTGCTTCCCCATGGAAGGCATTATCGCCGCCAAGGGGTATGCGGTGGTCATTGCCGATTATATCGGCTTTGGCGTAACGGCCCGGATGATTCATCCGTACATGCATGTGCAGAGCACGGCCAACGCGGTCATTGACATGGCGCTGGCGGTGAAACCGTACCTGGAGCATATCGGCAGGAAACCGGAAAGCGACGAGGTTTACCTGATGGGCTATTCCCAGGGCGGCTCTACCACCATGGGCGTCATGCGTGCCATCCAGCGTTATTATTCCGACCGGCTGCCCATCCGTAAAGTGTTTGCCGGCGGCGGTCCGTACGACCTTGCCGCTACGTTTGATGCCGCCATGGAGGCCGACGTGACCGGCATCCCCTGTGCCATTCCCATGATTGTGCAAGGTATCAATGAAGGAGAAAAACTGGGGCTGGACATGGCCGATTTCTTCCAGCCCCGGCTGTTGGAAAATTTTGACGAATGGATCAACTCCAAGAAATATACGGTGGCCCAAATCAATAAACTGATGGGAAGCAAGGCGTTGCATGACCTCATGACGGAAGCCGGCCGGGACAAGTCCTCTCTCCAGACGGTCGTCCTGTACCGGGCGCTCATGTACAATTCCGTGCTCAATTTCATACCGGCTTATCCCATTTACATGTTCCACAGCATGGACGACCAGACCGTACCTTTCATTAACGCCATGCGTGCAGAGGAATACTTCAAGGGCCGGAACATTACCTTTGACTTCGACCATTATGGTGTTCATGGCATGGGCGCCGTCCGTTTCATTATGTCCGTAGCCGCGCAGTTATGAGAAAGTTTTTGTATGCAGTTGCCGTCCTGCTTCTTGTGTGCGGTTGTACGCGGAAAGAAGTAATCGTGTCCACGCCCTGTGGATTTGACATCCGGCTGGAAAAGGTGCACGGGACCAAGGTATGGGTGAAGATTATCCCTCAGAATCCGGATGCCGCCTATGCCATGAACGTAATCTCGTCGTATGACCCATCCTATAACCATTCACCCGAAGACTTGGCTGCGGAAATGGTGTCCATCATGAGGACTGTGTTCAGCAAGGAGCGGGAAGCCGGCAACTTCTCGGACCAGTTCTGTTTCCGGGGGGAACGTTCCCTCAAATACCATCACCTGGTGTCCGATACGGACCACAAACTCATCCTGATGCAGATGAACCCCAAGGAGCAGAGCCTGGTGGGCAAGCCGGTTGTGGTCACGTTCCATACGCGGCCCGTGGTAATGGACACGGACCTTCGCTTTACCGTCGCCTTCGATGCCGGGAAGCTGACCATTACGCCTTCGGACCCGGAAAAAACGTATTATTGGGAGTTCGAGAACTCGAATCTAATTGAAAAAGAGTACATTACGACCAATGAATTCTTCTATAAGGTTATTGACCTGTACGAGGATTACGATTTCATGCCTCATATGCTGGATAAAGGTCCTGCGGAATGGGATTTTTATGCCCGGGACCAGGAGGTGGAGGACGGCGAGGACCTCACCCTCATGATTGCCGGCTATGCCGACGGTGAAATCAACACACCCCTCACCACCGTCCGCTTCATCTGCCACCGGGACGGCCCCATTGAGGTGGTGGAATGAGAGGGGTAGCAGCGGGAGATTAAACGGCGGGACAATTATCGAACTATTTTTGAAGACCTTGATGCGGTCTATCTGTTTGGTTTACAAATCTGATAAGAAGGTATCACGGTTTCCTTTCATCACATCCTGCTGAATGGTTTGAAGACTCATCCCGCAAGCGCGGATAACAATCATTCCGGAGGTGCTTGAGACGAACTTTCTTAGTCAACATAGACAACCTCCTTTTCAAGATGCTTCCTGCATGCTTCAGCTCGTTCAGGCGGCGCAGGTCAGTGTCCCCAGCGGCGCAGGCCCGTTTTTGGGGTGGGGTCCTGCGCCACTAGAAGTCCCTACAAGGCCGATTTGCGGCGCAAGTCAGTAGGATAAAATCGGACCTGCGCCATCCACCCTACTGACCTGCGCCACCTGCCGCGATGACATCCAGAATCCACCAGAGACGGGATTGCTGTCAACGTGGCTAGAACAAACGGAGCAGTATTAGAAATTAGAAAAAAGCGCCAGCAGGCGCCCGGCGGAGGGCGTGTCTTTGCCCCAGGCACCGCGACGATGAGCAAAGACATACTAGCCCGGGAGCCGCGGGGGAGTTTGAGGGGGCAGCGCCCCCTGTATTAAAGGCGCCATCAGGCGCCCGGCGGAGGGCGTGTCTTTGCCGGACCGCACTTCGGAGCGTAGCGACTCAGGGGGGGGTATTAGGCCCCCAGTGAGTGAAACGAAATAAAGTGCAAAAGACAACCAGCGGCTGTCTTTTGTGCGGGCAATGGGACAATTATCGAACCATTTTTAAGGATCTCGACGCTATATATCTATTTGTTTACAGCTCAAAGACTAATCTGACAAGAAGGCATCTAGACTTCCTTTAATCACGTCATGCTGAATTTTTTTAGAGACTTGTAAAAGTTCGGGGATATTTGTCTTAACGGTGTTGAATATGCCTTCAGCATCAACGTCTCCATATTCGTGAGACAGGAAATTACGCATCCCAAAGACGGCAGGCCAAGGAATAGATGAGTATGTTTTGAAGAAGTCATTGCCACAAATGTTGCGGATCTTGACGAGACTTTCGGTTATATATTGGAGGCTCATTCCGCAGGCACGGAAAACAATGAACCCGGGAGTGCTGGAGACAAAGTCGTCGGGCGCATTAATGTCCTTGCTCATTTCTAGCAACAGGTTCATCTCCTTTAATGCGGCATCAAGCAGGGAAAGAACGCGTTCTTTTTTAGGATACATAGATGGTCTCCTCCTTCAGACGACAGGCAAATTTTTCGGGAAAAATAGATTTGGAAGAAACAAGGTCTACGTGTCTTCCGAAAACGGTCTCCAATTGGCTTGCAATGGTGGAGTATAGAAATAAATCTGGCTTTGAGAGCGTAATGATGATGTCGATATCACTGTCTGCACGCCCTTCATCCCTGGCAAAGCTTCCAAACAGACCGATTCTTTCAATTCCAAAAGCCGACTTGTTGCATAAGTAGTAAACTTTAAGCATTGATAGTATCTGATCTCTACCCAGTCTATTGCCACCTCTGACATCCTCATAATGTACGACGGCCTTATAACCAAGGGCATCAAGTACACGAGCGTACGTGGCAGGACTTCCAAGCTTTCCGCTCTCCATTCTGGATATCTGTGACTTGCTCATCCCGGCCAATATTCCCACCTGCTCCTGAGTCATTCCCCTTGACTTTCGCATCCTTTTTATAGATTCGTTCATATCCATCTTTTTCGCAAATATAAGAATAGTTTAAGAAATATGCAACTTATTTATAAATTGTTCGACAGGGGTTAGAGGTGGAGTCCCCAGCCGCAAACGAAAAAAGCCTGGCGTGAAGCTAGGCAACTACAGTGCGGGCAATGGGACTGTTTGGTTTACAGATGCCTCTGATAATCTATCTTTTCGTGCAGAACGCGGTCTACCCAGACTGAACCATCGTCATGCTTTTTGAAGAAGATGATATGATGGCCGACTCTATAACCCCAAAGCCCCTCTTTAATCTCGCTATAGTTTCTCGCGAGAAAATTGGGAAGGCCGGAAAGGTTTTGTATGGAGAAATATAACTGACGATAGTATTCCGAAGCCTGCTGCTCTGACCATTCCCTGGCGGTATACTCCCAAATACTGTCCAGGTCTGCAATCGCTTTCCTGGAAATATGATACTTAGCCATTGTTCCTCCCCCTGCTGCTCAACTCCTGCAAATGAGCCTCAAAATCAAAGTCTTCCACATATCCGCTGGCCTCACCCTCCTCAATGGCGGAGCGTAGCGCGGCTATCTTATGTTCATCTTCCTCCAGTTTGCGGAGACCGGCACGGATGACTTCGCTGGCATTTGTATATCTTCCTCCAAGTACGCTGGCCTGGATGAATTCGTCGAAATGGGAACCTAGTGCTACAGTTGTCGTTTTCATAAGCATAACTATTACACTGCAAACATAAGAAATATTCTTATATCTTCCAAGGGTAAGAAGCAAGAAACTTTGCCGCGTTGACATCCAGAATCCACCAGAGACGGAATTGCTGTCAACGTGGCTATAACAAACGGAGCAGTATTAGAAAAGGCGCCATCAGGCGCCCGGCGGAGGGCGTGTCTTTGCCGGACCGCACTTCGGAGGCCGAAGGCCGACAAGGGGGAGTTTGAGGGGGCACAGCCCCTTCAATGCCCCTGGGGGCGGCTGCGAAGCAGCGGGGGATCAAACGAAGTGGAGTCCCTTCACCCAGGCACGCGAAAGCCCGGCCATGTGGCCGGGCGAATTCGCGTGCGGGTGAAGGGACTCGAACCCATACGCCGTAAGGCACCAGATCCTAAGTCTGGGTTGTCTACCAATTCCAACACACCCGCAGACGTGGACTGCAAAGGTAGGGAATTATCTTGAGAAATCAAAAGGTGCCGCTCGGTGTCAAAATAATCACTATATTTGGAGCATGAAACGGATCCTTTTACTGATGCTGGTGCTGTTGCCGCAGGTGGTGCTGGGGCAGAGTAAGGCAGAAACCTCACAATACACCAAACTGCTCAGGAAGCCCACCGTGAAGGCGGCGGAGAAGTTCATGGGTAAATTCCCGCAATCGGCCTATACCGCCAAGGTGCTCAGGCTCAGGGATTCGCTGCTGTTCTACACCCTCAACCCCGAGGACGCAGAAGGCGTAAAGGCTTTTGTGAAAGACCACCCGGAGTCTCCGTTCCTGCCACAGGCAGAGGCTCGCATCAAGGAGCACAACACCTCGCCCCTCACCCATGAAGAGGCGCTTTCCATCGCCGGCAACTGCCTGGATGCCGTGGGCTGGCGCAAGGACAATGTGGACTATATCCTGGCCCTGGACGACGGCCTGGCGCTCCGCATCCTGGAAAAGGACGGCAGCCTCTTCGCCGGACGCACCCTGGTCAACTATACCATGCAAGACCAGCCGTTCACCGAATTGACCGCGCCGATGGAAATTGTCGCCCCCACCGGCGGCCGCAACTACCTCCATTTCACCTATAAAAACGGTCCCGCAGAATACGTGGAAGCCCTTTACCTTCCGGAGGAAGACATTCTGAATCAGGCACTTTTCTACGGAAAGCCCCTCCCGGACGGCCGCATCGAGGGCCAAAGTCCCGAAGCCATGGAGGGCCTTAGTCTCTCAGCAGAAGTGGCCTGGCTGGTGAACCGGTTCCGGACCCATCCGGCGCTGGTCCCTTTGACAAAGGCCGATTACCTCACGGACGCCTCGCTGCAGTGGTGGCGGGAACGCAATCCCAAGGCGCTTACGGCGCAGCAGGCCAAGCTGGCCTTCGGCAGGCTGGATGCAGAATCGACTTTGGCCGATGCCTTTAAAACGGCAGGGAAGGAACGCGGGAAGAGTTACAACGTGGCCAAGGTGGTGCTGCGGGACCACCTGGCGGTCATCGCCCAGTCTAAATCCTCCGGAGAATACCTTCTCATCTGGGCCGAACCGGTGGTGAAAGGGAAGCAGCTCCGCACCTATTATTTTGAGAATGACGGCACCACCCTGGACCTTGTGTTTTACCAGGGGAAGAGCATGTTCAAGCTGAAAATCTCGCTGGCCAGCCAGACTATGCGCCGGTTTTAGCAAACTCCAGGCAGGCCCAGTCTTCGCGCTCCGAGGAGCCTGCAAACTGCAGCCCCAGCGCCTCCGCGGCCTCGCGGATGGCAGGAACATCGGCCATATAGAAGCCGCTCAGGAGCAGGCGCCCGCCCCGCCGCAGCGAACGCACATACGTAGGCAGGTCCTCCAGGATAATGTTGCGGTGAATGTTGGCCAGCAGGACGTCGTACGTGCCCATCTGAAGCAGGGAAGCGTCCCCGCAGGCCGTCTCCACGCGCGACCCCACACGGTTCCAACGGGCATTTCCCCAGGCGCTGTGCGCTGCCACGGAGTCGATATCTACCGCAAACACTTTCCGCGCCCCCATCTTGGCGGCCAGGATGGCCAGGATGGCGGTTCCACAGCCCATGTCCACCACCGAACGGCCGCGGATGAAAGCCTCCAGCCCCAGCATCCGCTGCATCATCATATAGGTGGTATTGTGATACCCCGTACCGAAGGCCATTTGCGGGTCTATCCAGATGTTGAAGCGCGTGCGGGGCACATTATCATTGAATTTGGCTTTGATGGTGACCTTGCCGTCCACTACAATGGGTTTGAATTCCTGCTCCCAGGCCTTGTTCCAGTTCTGCCCCTGTACCGGCGTGGCGGTGAACCCTACGGCGGCAGGATAACCGCTCAGCACCACTTTTACGTCCTGGGGCCGGTAATCCTCCGTTTGGATGTAGCACTTGAGGAACGGCTCTTCCGTGACGAAGGAGTCGAACGGCAGTTCGGAGAGCTCCGCCGTAAGGATTTCGGCCATTTCCTCCGTGAAAGGGTCCAGGCGGACAGCTACTTCCAAATAATCAAAGGTATTCATTGTATCAGCTGCAAAACTTCTTGTTTCAGGGCCTCGCGGCGGGTGGCGACATGCGTGACGATTTCTTCCTGCAGGGAAGCCATGCTTTGCGCCTGCTGTTGCAGAACCTCTTCCGTAAGTCCTTCCGACGAGGCGCCCGCCTCACTGGGCTTTTGCCCATCCGGGGCCTCCGCCGTCCAATATTGCCCGGTGCGGTTCTCTTCCATGGCCTTCTCCACGCCCAGCTCAAAAATGTTGTGGATGGCCGCTACCAGGCTGTATTGGGCGGTATCCAGCTCCTTGGTAAATACGGGGACGTTGGCATTGCGGTAGCGCGCCTTGCCCAGGCCGTAATGGATATGGTCGAAGTCCGGTCCCCAGGCATTGAGACCGAATTTGAACAGCAGCGGCGAGCGAATCACGGAAATGTGGTAGTTGAACGCGTTGTCCAACTGTTGCGTTCCGCTGGCCGCCAGCTGATAGCGGTCCACATCCAGCACGAACGGGAACACCTCCAGCACATTGTTCTGCACGATCCCAGTCACCGCCATATTATCGATATGCGCCTTCTTCTTGTCCCTGAACATCAAGAGCCGGGCAATCTTGGTGAATTCCTTGCTGTCCTTCAGGGAAAGGTCCTTGCCGGAAATGCGCATGACACCATCCACGGAAGGCTTCACCAGGTTCATAAGCGTGTCGATATCGGTGGTTGCCGCCAGCTCGCAGTCCAGGTCTCCGGCAAAGGAGGTGAGCATGGGCATGATGGTGTCGATGGCGGGGAACAGCGTAATCACTTTTTCCGCCGTAATGTCCACCAGGTTGAGGTCGAATCCGGCCTTGATGTCCTCCTTGGAGCGCGTGGCGTAGAAACCCTCGAAGTAAATGTCGCCCATGTTGGATGCCGCCACGGCATTGGTCACCTGGAGCGTCCGCTTTCGCATGGCTACGTCCATGGCGGCCCAGTTCACCAGCAGGCTGTCGTATTTTATCCCTGTCGATTCCAAGGTGAAATCCACCTCCAGGTTGCCTGGAATGACGATAAGCTTGCTCCCGGCGCTGTCCGGAAGTTCCGCCTGCGCCACGTTTTCTTCAATGGCGTCGTCCGCCATCGCCCCGGCCGGCTGATAGGTGGAGTAGTACGCGTATGCGCGCATTAACTCATTGGCGTCTATGTAGTTGCTCTGTACATCGGCCTTCAGTTTGAGCCGGCTGCGGCCCCTGCCCAGGAGCGCCCTTCTGAGACCCGTAAGCTGCGCCTGGGCGCTGAGGTCCGAGGCTCCCGCCTGCAAGGTGATGTTCTTGAGTCGCAGCGTGTCGTTGTCGAACGAGCCTTTGATGTCGCTCATCCGCGTTTTTAGCGGGAAAGCCGGCATAAAAATGCGACCGCCGTCCAGGGTCAGGTTCCCGTCTATGTCCCAGTTCCGTACGTAGCTACGAAGGCCGTCGCCCAGGTTGATGCGGATGTCGGACTGGGAGAAATCGTCGGCCTTGATGGGGCCTCCGGGGCGTCTCCGGCGGCGGGTGCTGTCCCGCTGCACGTGCTTGCGCTGGTGTTTTTGTGCGCCAATGTCAAAGTGAACGTCGCGGAGGGCGTACATGTTCTCGCCCAGACGGGCGCGGAGGCCGCCGCTCTTGGAGGTGAGCTGCAGGCGGGGAGAGCGCCGTTCTTTGGTGGCGGGAGCTATCCGGAAGGTTTCCGTGTTGTCCCTGAGGCCGATACTCATGCCCTCGGCATCCCGCACCCGCAGGCTGCCCACTTTTACCAGCCCCATCAGCGGAGTGAGCTTCTTGCCGCCTTTCAGGATATCGGCACTGTTCTGCAGCAGGACGGCGAGCTTGCCGCCACGGATGAACATGCCTTCGCCCATGCTGGCATCCAGCGTATCTGCTTTGACTTTCAGCGCCAGTACACGGGCGCCCTTGCGGATGTTTTGGTCTATGGTGTTGCCTTTGGTGGCCAGATTCACTTCCAGCTTCGGCAGTTGGGCCTGGATGGTGTCCATCTGCACACTCAGGCCGGTGGCGGTGAGGTCTGCGTGGATGTCCGCCGCGCCAATATGCACCATGTCCAGCTGCGAGAGCCGGGCCTTGGCGCTGAGGGTGGCCTCAATGCGGCCGTTGGCCGCAATCCCTTCCGTGAAGGCCTGGGCCAGAGAGTCTGCCCGGGCGCGGATACGGCCGCTTACCGCCAGCGCGGGGTCTTTCCCCAGGAGGTCTTCCGCACTGCCTTTGAGGTTGAGGCGGGCGCCGTAAATATCTACAATGAGTTTATGCAGGTTGGCGTTTACCAGCGGGACCTGGCCGTTGCCGTACGTGCCTTTGGCCACAGCGTCCAGGCTGATGACCGCGTTGGTCTGCAAGTTCTTGAGTACCGGGAAGTTGTTCTCATATTCGCGGAGCGTTTTTCCCAGCGGAAAATCCGTGGCGCCGGCCGTAAGGTCCACGTCCAGGTCGCCGTTCCTCCGGTGCCAGAGCTCGCCTTGGACTTGCAGTTTCAGGGCCGATACCCCCAGGTTCAGCGCATGGATGCGGGCGCCAATCTCCTGCGGGGCGGGCTGCTCCAGCGTTGCGTCCGCATCCAGGTGGATGGGAATTTGCAGGCGCCCGAAATCCTCCGTCCGCAGATACGTGCGGGCGTCGGCTTCAAGTTGGATGCGGCTGTCCAAGACACCGGCGCGCAGGCGCTCCAGGGCCAGTGCAACGGTATCTGCCGGCAGGCGGCCGGAGACAAAAAGGGAGTCGATGGCAAGCTGCCCCCTGCTGTGTTTCAGTTTCTCGGTATCTACCTTGCCTTCCAGGCTCATGCGGCGCATGGTGAACAGTCCGTGCAGGGTGTCTGCCGGATTGGTATAAACAATGAAAGGACGGTCTGTGAGGTGGATTTCGCGCAGCTTGATGGAAGGGAGCGCCTGGGACTTGTCGTCTTTTGCGGTTTCCGCCGCAGGTCCTGGACCGCCCCCCAGCGGCAGGATGTCCCAGTTGGCCGCCGTGGAATCATAGTAATGGGCGAAGATGCGGGGGTGCGCCAGGGTGAGGCTGTGAACATGGTAGGTGCCGCTGAGCAGGGCCATGTAGTTGAGCTCCACGTCCAGGTGGCGGAAACTGGCCAGGGTGTCCATCCTCTCATTCCCGGCCATCCTGTCATTCCCGGCTTGACCGGGAATCTCCTGCCGGGGCCTCTCCCAGCCGGCCTTCATGAGGCTGAACCGCCGGCTGCTCTCCGTGTACAGGCTGTCATAGCGGGCATAGCGGCTGTGCGGGTAGGTGATGGAAAAATCCGTGGCTTCCAGATGCAGGAAGGGGAAACTCTTGATTACGTGGGCTTTAACCTCGCTGAAGTTTACGTTTCCCTCCACATATTCCGCCGCCACGCGGTTCACAATGCCGGTGAGCACCTTGGGCCGCAGCAGCACTTGCAGCGTGACCAGTACCAATAGTACCAGTCCCAGCACAATGCCCAGGGACCACAGCACGGTATTCCGTATGACCTTTCCCGTTTTCATCCATACAAAGATAGTGAAAATATATGCAGCTATGGTGGACTTTACCAAAGAAAATTTGCAGAAAAAGGGACAAATCGTTAATTTTGTGGGCTATTAGGAATAATTTATAAACCAAATACCAATTTTATGGCAACAACTGCTGATCTGAAGAACGGAATGTACATCATGTTCAACGGCAAACCCTGCGCTGTTGTGTACTTCCAGCATGTAAAACCCGGCAAAGGCCCGGCCTTCGTAAAAACCAAACTGCGCAACCTGGAAAACGGCCGCATCCTGGAGAACACCTTTACCGCCGGTGTCAAACTGGACACCATCTCCGTGGAGCGTCGTCCCTACCAGTTCCTCTATGACGACGGCGAGGCCTTCAACTTCATGCACGAGGAAACCTACGAGCAAATTACCCTCCCGCACGACGTAGTGGACAATGCGGACCTCATGAAGGAAGGACAGCACGTGGAAATGATGTTCATGACGGAGCCGGAAGAGCGCTGCCTCACCTGCGAACTGCCCACCTACGTAACCCTGGAAGTTACCTACAGTGAGCCTGCCGTGAAGGGCAACACCGCTTCCACCAGCGCCCTCAAGGAAGTTACCCTGGAGACCGGTGCCAAGATTATGGTTCCGCTGTTCATCGAGACCGGTGAAATCATCACCGTGAACACCACCGACCGCAGCTACGGCCAGCGCGTCAAATAATTCGCCACATCTTCCAACAGCCATTTGGGCGTAGAAGTGGCGCCGCAGATTCCCACCCGGTCCTGGTTGCAAAACCAGGCCGGGTTTATTTCTGCCGTGCCGCCAATCACGTAGGTGCGCTCATTCACGCGGCGGCACAGGTCGCTGAGCACTTTCCCGTTGGACGATGCGCGCCCGCTCACGAAGAGAATGACGTCGTGCTCGCGGGCAAAAGAAAGCAGCCGCTCGTGCCGGTTGGCTACCTGCGCGCAAATGGTGTCGTGGACCACCAGCCGGGCGCCACGCTCCCTGAGCAGCTGGCAGATGGCGGCATACTCGGAAGGGCTCTTGGTGGTCTGGGAGAAAATTTCCATGGGCTGGGAAAAATCCAGCTGGTCCAGCGCCTGCCGCAGCATGGGCTCGTTTTCCACCACCAGTGCATCGCCGCCCACCTGTCCCAGCAGCCCCAGCACTTCCGCGTGGCCCACCCGGCCGAAGATAATCACCTGACCGTGCCGGCCGGCCCCGTGCAAGCGGGCATAAGACTCCCGGATGCGCTTTTGCAACTGGAGCACCACCGGACAGGAGCAGTCGATGAGCTCCAGTTTTCTCCGTGCCGCCTCCGCATAGGTGCCGGGCGGCTCCCCGTGTGCACGAATGAGCACCGTGCCCCCTTCGGGGACATCGGACAAACTGTTTACCGTGACAAGGCCCCGCTCACGCAGGCGGGAGAGTTCCGCTTCATTGTGGACGATGTCGCCCAGCGAGTACATGCGCGGATGGCCGGCCAGGTAGTTCTCGGCCCGGGTGATGGCCCGGATAACGCCGCCGCAGAAGCCGGAACCGGGGTCTATCTCCACGCTTACCATGACAGCCGTGGACTTTCCAGCAGGCCGAATTTCCCTTGCAGCAGCCCCAGCATCCACACCAGTTCCTCGTGGAGACTCATGTGGGTGTTGTCCAGTTCATAGGCGTCGTCGGCCTGCCGCAGCGGCGAAGCCGAGCGGTGCGAATCCCGGTAATCCCGTTCTTCCAGGCTTTTCGCCACTTCCTCCAGCGTGACCTTCTCTCCTTTGGCGATGAGTTCCTCATAGCGCCTACGGGCCCGTTCCGCGGGCTCGGCCGTCATGAAAATCTTCACCTGGGCATTCGGAAAAACGGTGGTGCCGATATCACGGCCGTCCATGATGACGCGCCCGTCGGCGGCGAACCCGTGGAGTTTGTCGTCCACGAAATGACGGACGAAGGGCAGGGCGCTCACCGGGCTGGCATAGTTGGAAACGGCCAGCGTACGTATGTCCTGCTCGATGCAGCGCTCCCCGAGGAACAGTTTGGTGGTGCCGTCTTCTCTGCGGAAGTGCAGGTCCAGCGTGGACAGAAGCGCCTGCAGGGCGGGCTCGTCAAAACGGGCGTCCTCCTGGATCAGCCCCGCTTCCATGGCTGCCAGGGCCACGCCGCGGTACATGGCGCCGCTGTCCAGGTACAGGAATGCGAACTCCTTGGCCACCATTTTGGCAAAGGTGCTTTTCCCGGTGGATGAATAGCCGTCAACGGCAATGATGATATCGGGAATGTTCATAGTACATAGTCATTTACGTCTTGCGCGCTTACCGGCGAGCCGCCCAGGATGAGCAGGCGCTCCACCACGTTGCGCAGTTCACGGATGTTTCCCGGCCAGGACCGTTCCGTCAAGAGTTTGACCGCCTCCGGTGAGAACGCCCGGACCGGTTTGCCGCTCTCCGCGCAGATGCGCTCGGAGAAATGGCCGATAAGCAGCGGAATGTCCTCTTTGCGCTGGTCCAGGGCCGGAACTTTGAGCACGATGACGCTCAGGCGGTGATACAGGTCTTCGCGGAAATTGCCTCTGCGAATCTCCTCCTGCAGGTTTTTGTTGGTGGCGGCAATCACGCGCACATCTACGGTGATTTCCTTGTCGCCGCCCACCGGCGTGAGCTTGCGTTCCTGCAGCACGCGCAGTACCTTGGCCTGGGCCGGCAGGGACATATCGCCAATCTCGTCCAGGAAAATGGTGCCCCCGTCCGCCTGTTCAAACTTGCCTTTGTGGTCTTTGATGGCCGACGTAAACGAGCCCTTCTTGTGGCCGAACAGCTCACTGTCGATGAGCTCCGAGGGGATGGCTGCACAGTTTACTTCCACGAAGGGCATCATGGAGCGTTCGCTGAGCTGGTAAATGCTTTGGGCCACCAGTTCCTTGCCGGAGCCGTTGGGCCCGGTGATAAGGACGCTGGCCTGGGTAGGGGCCACCTTGCCAATCATTTCCCTGAGATGCTCCACCGGGGCCGATGCGCCTATCATCTCGCGGCCGTAAATCTTCTTCTTCAGGATTTTGGTCTGGGTAACCAGGCTGGCTTTGTCCGTGGCGTTCTTGAGGGTGATAAGGATGCGGTTCAGGTCCAGCGGCTTCTCAATGAAGTCGAAGGCGCCCTTCTTGATGCAGTCCACCGCCGTGGAGATGTCCGCATGGCCGGAAATCATGATTACAGGCGTTTCTACGCCGTCTTCGATGAGCTTTCCCAGCATTTCCGTCCCGTCCATCTGAGGCATTTTGATGTCGCAGAAGATGGCATCGTATTTTTCTTTTTCCGCCTTCTCCAAGCCTTCCTTCCCGTTCTCGGCGGCTTCTACCTGGTAGTTTTCCATTTCCAGGATTTCCTTGAGCGAGTAGCGGATGGCTCTTTCGTCGTCAACTATAAGAACTTTCATGAACTGTAATGTTTCTACAAATATATCGCTTTTTTTCCAAACTCTATGCCTTGGGGTATTTCACCGTGAAGCAGGCACCGCCCAGGTTGAAGGATTTGCTGTAGGCGATGGACCCGCCGCAGTGGTCCACGATTCTGCGGCAAATGGCCAATCCAAGGCCGCTGCCGCTGGTTTTGGTGGTGAAGTCCGGTGTGAAAATCTTGTCCTGGTTGGCTGCATCCACGCCCGGTCCGTTGTCCTCTACCACAATGTCATAGTAGCCGTCTTCCACGGCGTTCCGCAGGGACACCACCAGCCGTTTTTCTCCGGGAAGCCCGTCCACGGCCTGTATAGCGTTGGTAATGAGGTTTACCACCACGCGGGTAAGCTGCGGACGCGGCGCCATGACAAGGGCGTTTGTGAGCCCGAAGTACTCCAGCTGAATGTCGTCGCGGGAGTCGAACAGGTCCACTTCCTGCCGGATGAGGGCGTCCAGGTCCAGCTGCTCGGCTTTTTGGTCGTACATTTTGGCGAAGGTGGAGAACTGGTCCGCGGAATCGGCCAGCAAATCCACGTGGTACAGGACCGTCTGGGCCACCTCGTCAAAGCGCTCCTGCCACGCCGGATTGCCGGTGGCTTTCATGCGCATGAGCATCTGGAGCTGGAGTTTGATGGGCGTAAGCGGGTTTTTGAGGTCGTGCGCCACGCGCCGGGCCATGTCCGTCCAGGCCTTGTCGCGTTCCACCTGCGCCAGGCGGCGGGAACTCTCGCTCAGGGCCTGCACCATGCGGTTATAGGCTTGTACCAGCGGGGTAATTTCGTCGTCCTGGCTGTATTCCAGCGGCTCCAGGTGGTCCACGTCCGTTACGGTCATCTTCCGGCGCAGTTCCGCAATGGGCCGGAACATGCGGCTCACCATGGCAAAGGTGATGAAGCGGGAAATCATCAGGAGCAGCAGGAAAATGGTGATGACCGTGGCGATGTGCAGGATGGCCTCCGTTTCCAGGTCATGCGTAATGTCCGTGAAGGGGGACGATACAATGGCCACCATGCGGCCGCTGCTGTTCATCACGGGGGCGTAGAGGGCGTAATAGCTGCGTCGGCCCACGCGTTCCCGGTGCATGTAAAAACGCTTGTGGGTGTACATGATTTGCATGTAGGCGGCATCGTCCAGCCGGTGCCCCAGGAGCATGCGGTCATATACTTCCGGCGTGGTGCTCATGACCACGCGGCCGGTCAGGTCAAAGAGCGAAATGTCGCATTTGAGGTTGTTCCCCACGCCTTCCACCGCCGCCAGGACGGCAGTAGTGCGCACCTCTTCCGGGTCTTCCACCTGCCGCAGGCGCTCCTGCAACATGCTTTGCAGGGCGTTGATGCGCGAGGTCATGATGCTTTCCATGTCGGCATTGTTGCGCTTATAGACAAACCAGACGCTGAATCCGGCCATGGCCACCAGCGTAAGGGTGAGCGAGAGATACATCACCAGGCTGATCCGCGTCTGGTAGTAGCGCCGTTCACCGTGACCGCGCCGCCGCCAGGTGAGTAGCGACAGCAGCAGGAAGGCCAGGATGGCGAACAGGATGCCTTCCACCACGTAATACAGCCACTCGGTGCTGGGACGCGAAATCACAATGACTTCGTCCTCCGACACGCTGTGCATGAAGTGGCACCAGCCTTCCTGGTCCACGTGGGCGACGGCCTTGTCCGTGAGCTGTTTCAGGCGGTCCGAGTAAACGGTGGGGTAGGGGTACAGGCCTTTGTACTGCACCAGGAGGCCATCGGCATATTTGGCCCAGGAATATACGGGCGGGAGGGAAACGCGGCCCGGATCCGATATGCCCAGCAGGCTCAGGTAGCCGCGGTCCTCGCGGTTGTGCTTGGATTCCACCGTCACCAGCACCGAGTGCGCACCCTTGTCTTTTACATAATAGGTGAACAGGCCGGTATAGGAGGTGCGTCCGCTGCCGATGGCGCTGTAGAAGAAGTGCGAATTCTCGCCCAGGCGCACCCCGCTGCGGATGCGGTTCTGGAACAAGGCAGTGGCGCTTACGTCGTCCGGCAGTTGCACGGCGATGTCATAGTCCTGGGAAATGCGGCCCATGTACGTGCTCACCAGGCGGCCCTGAATGATGCCTGCGCTGCCTTCCAGTACGGAAAGGGCGCCAATCATGGGGTCCGATGCAATGGCGTTTTCCACGCTGCGCAACTGGATTTCCAGGGCAATGTCGCGGTCCATGGCCAACCGGTTGGCCCAAACGTCTATGCGTCGCTGTTCTTTCTCGAAGCCCAACCAGGACGATGTCACCACGAAGTAAACGCCCGTCACCACGGCGTAGGTCAGGCGCCCGCCGGCAGAAAACATGTCGTAGCGGAGCCCCGTGAGCGAGCGCAGCAGGGGAGAGAGCATCTGGAGCAGCAGCGGAACCGACAGCGACAAGGCCAGGAACGACAGGTACACAATGGCGGTGTAGCCGCTCAGCAGGCTCACTTTGTACAGCTCCAGGTTGATGCTGGAGTTTACGGTGATGCTGCGGAAGGTGAGGTGCATGTACAGGCAGACGGCTACGGCAAGAAGGACGATGCCGGCCGCCAGGAGGCCTTCCAGGATGGGACGGTGTTTTTCACGGAGGGCCTTCAGGAGTGTCCATCGGACCATATACAGGTCCAGCACCAGCAGGGCGATGGCCAGGTTCACCAAGATGACGGCGCCCAGCGAGTAGAACAGGGAGCCGTCGGCGTACAGCAGGGGCGAAAAGAGCTGTGTGGAGGCGCTGAGTCCGCGTCCATACAGGTACATGCCGCTCAGGGCGACGCCTTGCAGGAGGACGGTGAGGACCAGGGTGCCCGGGGTGGGGTGTATGCCCAGCAGAAGCAGCAGGCCCACCAGGAGCAACCCCAGGGCAATCCACAGCAGGGTGGAGTGCCGCTGGCCGCTTTCCGTGAGCGTTTCTGCGGTGAGTTTGAACAGCGGGGTGCCGTCCACCGTGACCGGGACGCCGGTGCCCTCCGAGAGGGGACGCACGGTGTAATGCTGTTCGGTGCCGAAGTGCCGGTTGATACCGGTGAGCGACCCGGCCTGCAGCTCATTCACAATCTCCAGGCCGGCAATGATGGCGCAGCCGTCTCCCTGCACCTTCTTTTCCAGGTACCATTTGGGCCCATGGTTCACGTAGCGCAGCGTTTCCGAGGCGTCTTTCAGGGGCGACGAAAAATTGCCCCGGCTGTCTCCCAGGCGGTTTACCAGGGTTTGCGGACGAATGTCGTCGCTGCGGATGGGGAACTGGTTGGCCCAACTTTGCAGCGTGTCTTCCACGTAGCGGTACACCACCATGTCTTCCGGCAGGCCGGGCAGGTCCATCCATTCGTCCGTGTCGGTATGTAAACCTTTGTCGATATAGCTATCCAGGATGCGCAGGCGCTTTTCCACCTTGAGGCCCATTTCCGCAGCGGCCAGCTCCACGTTGTTGCGGCCGCCCGTGAAGAAGGAGGCGGCGAACACCAGCGCCGCAGCCACAATGAGTGCTGCGCCCAGCCAGAGCAGTATGCGCCTTTTCTTATTCATGGTGATACGGTTCACCTTTCAGGATGGTGAACGCACGGTACAGCTGTTCTGCAAATATCGTGCGGACCATCTGGTGGGAGAACGTCATTTTGGACAGGGCGATTTGCCCTTGTGCGCGCGCGTACACGGCATCGGAAAAACCGTAGGCGCCGCCCACTGTGAAAATGAGGTTGCGGCCGCCGCCGGCAAGCTGCTTCTCCATGTATTCCGCAAATTCCAGGCTGCGCAGCTCCCGGCCGTGCTCGTCCAGCAGGATGAGCGTATCGCCCGGGGCCACCTGCTTCAGGATAAGCTCGCCTTCTTTCTCCTTGATTTGCTGTTTGGTCAGGGCCGATACTTTCTTGAGCTCCGGAATCTCCGTAACGGAGAAGGGCACATAGTGCTTGAGCCGGGACGTGTACAAGTCCAGGCCTTCCTTCACCCATTTCACGTCGGTTTTCCCGACAGTCAGCAGTATAATGTTCATATGTCATTCCGGGCTCCGCTCCTTTGTCATTCCGAGCGAAGCGAGTGAATCTCTTCCACAAAAGTAGCAATTCGGCGCGGAATTTGCAAGTTGTACTGCCGGTGAAACAAAGATTCTATATTCTGCTGGTGGCCGGAGCCCTGCTGGGCGCGGGCGCTTCTGCGCAGGCGCAGTCCTACTTCACCACCAGTGTGCAGGCCCAACGCCTCAAACAGGACGACGGTTTCGCCGTTTTCTCCTCCATCACCAAGTACATGGCCGCCGGAGACGCCGCCTCGCTCTCCACCTGGTTCGCAGACAATCTGGACGTCACCATCATTTCGTCGTCCCGCAGCTGCTCCAAAAAGCAGGCACGCGAAATTCTCCGCAGCTTCTTTGAGGCCAATACGCCCCGCTCCTTCACCGTGACGCACAAAGCCTCCGAGGCCAACAAAAAGTACATGATCGGCCTGCTTAACGCTGGGGGTGAACTTTTTCAGGTAACCATTTACGCCACCTCTTCCAGCGGAGACCCCTACAAAATCCAGCAACTGAACATTTCCCGCCAAACGGCGTATTAAAAAAAGAGGGTGTATTCTAAGACTTTTCCAAGGAATACACCTTCTTTTTTTGTATTTTTTACGAAGAAGGCACCGCCGCCGCAATATACGACATGCGGCGGCTACAGTACGGGCGCTGCGGGGAGCTCCGTGAAAAGGCCCTCCTCGCGCCCGACTGTTGCCTACCCAGTCTCTGTATGATGGTTACGCTTTAGAAGGGTAACTCGTTGCTCAGGTATGCTTTAAGATCCAACAACAACTGCCGTCTGACTTTATCCTCTATCGCTCTCTCCAGGTCACACACAACCTGAGATTCTAGCATGTCATAGTCATCATCCTCGGGATGTACTGCCTGACTCAGTATGATGTCTTTATATGCGCTGAAGCATCGTTCAATGCGATCTTGATGTTGTTTTTCCATATCTGTATATCCATTGGTCTCGCTATCTGCCTGCGCCTGATTTGAAGAAGTGGAGCGATACTATTACTTTGACTAGACCCGTGTCTATTACTCTAACTTGTTGCATCTCCTGCAATCTGGCACTATGTATTATAGATAGTTCAACCGAT
>Ga0256405_10005220_pt1 | contig 22909 bp, 15 predicted proteins | sample RumenRJG_02DNA_FD_189096 | JGI IMG/M metagenome (GOLD analysis project Ga0256405, IMG submission 189096) | Bovine rumen microbial communities from Lethbridge, Alberta, Canada - RJG_02 | ecosystem: Host-associated > Mammals > Digestive system > Stomach > Rumen | place: Canada: Alberta... | reverse complement strand
TTCAAGGTAATGAAGAGAGGAGAAAAGCTTAATCTCGAGACAGCTCAGAGCGAAAATGACCTTACTGATTCAGGTCTTCGCTATGACCTTACAGTTCCTCTTGTGCGTTTTTATGCTGCACATCAGGGAGAGCTTCCTTCTCCATTTAAGGCACTTCAGATGGGAAATGTCTGGAGAGCGGACAGACCTCAGAAGGGAAGATATCGCCAGTTCATGCAGTGCGATATTGATATTTTGGGAGAGGCTTCCAATCTTGCAGAGATAGAGCTTATCCTTGCAACTACAACAACTCTTGGAAGGCTGGGCTTTGAAGATTTCAAGATCAGGATCAATGACAGGCAGATACTTAAGGCAATGGCTGCTTATAGCTCTTTTCCAGAGGAGCGCTATGACGAAGTGTTCATAACTCTTGATAAGATGGACAAGATCGGAATTGATGGCGTATCTGAGGAACTCTTAAAAGAGGGCTTTGATAAGGCATCAATCGACAAGTACCTTGACCTTTTCAGAGCAGCTGAAGGAAAAGAAGGACTTGACGGTCTTAAGGTTATCGCAGATATGCTTGGAGATTTCCTTTCAGATGAAGTAAGGGAAGGCCTTTCAGAGATCATCGCATCTGTAGATGCAACCAAGACTTCAAAATTTGAGATGGTATTTGACCCTACTCTCGTTCGTGGAATGAGCTACTATACAGGAACTATCTTTGAGGTTTCAATGCCACAGTACGGCGGAAGCTGCGGTGGCGGCGGAAGATATGACAAGATGGTTGGCAAGTTCCTTGGACAGGACACACCAGCCTGTGGCTTCTCCATTGGATTTGAGAGGATCATCATGATCATGATGGACGAGGGCTTTAAGATTCCTGGTGAGAGCGAAAAAACGGCATTCCTTATTGAGAAGGGAATTGGCGGCGACAGACTTTCTGAGATCATTAAAGAGGCTCAGGAGGAAAGAGCTTCAGGAAAGCAGGTTCTTGTGGTAAGGATGAACAAGAACAAGAAGTTCCAGAAGCAGCAGCTTACTGATCAGGGCTATACAGACTTTAAGGAGTTTTATTTAAATCCTCTTAGTTAATGGAAGGAGATCTGTCAGTTGGACATACATGTGATCAGGATAATAATCCTAGTGGTGCTGGTTCTTCTTTCTGCATTTTTCTCATCTGCAGAAACCGCCCTTATGACCTGTAACAAGGTCAGGATGAAAGCTCTTTTCGATGAGGGCAACAAAAGGGCTGGCAGGGTATTAGACCTTACCGGGGATATTCAAAAAGTCCTGTCTGCGATTCTTATTGGCAATAACATAGTAAACCTAAGTGCATCTGCCCTTATGACTGTGCTTGTAACGGATATGTTTGGCAGCTTCGCAATAGGTATTGGAACCGGAATACTTACTCTGGTGGTGCTTATATTTGGAGAGATCGTACCTAAGACAATTGCAACAGCTTACGCTGAGAATATGTCTTTATGGTATTCGGGAGTTATTTCTGTGCTGCTTTTTGTGATGACGCCCTTTAGCTTCATCATCAATGGCTTTGCTACAGTGGTCCTTAAGATCCTCAATGTAGATACAGAAAACCGCAAGGCCATGACTGAAAATGAGCTTAAGACCTACGTGGATGTAAGCCATGAGGACGGCGTAATTGAGAGCGGTGAAAAAGAGATCATCTACAACGTGTTTGATTTTTCAGATGCGGTGGCTAAGGACATCATGATCCCAAGAATAGACATGTCCTGTGTCAGCACTGAGGCTGATTATGGCGAGGTCATGAAGATCTTTAAGGAGAACATGTACACCAGGATCCCTGTGTATGAGGGCGGAGATCAGGACAATATCATTGGACTTATCAACGTAAAAGACCTTATCCTTCTTGAAGATAAGGAAAACTTCAAGATCAGCGATCATTTAAGAAAAGCTTATTACACCTATGAGTTTAAAAAGACAGCTGACCTTTTGGTAGAGATGAGAGAAAAGTCTCAGAACGTTGCATTCGTGCTTTCTGAGTACGGCGCAACAGTTGGAATGATCACCTTAGAGGACCTTCTTGAGGAGATTGTAGGTGAGATCAGGGATGAGTACGATCTTGACGAAATCAACCTCATCAAGAATATAGGCGGAAGAAGATACCTTGTAGAAGGTAACATGAAGCTTAGCGATATTAACGATGAGCTTGGAACAAGCCTTGATTCTGAAGACTATGACTCAATTGGCGGTCTTATGATAGAGGCTCTGGACAGACTTCCGGGATATGGAGAGACAGTTACATTAGATGACGGTACAACCCTTACAGCCAGAGGTATCAAGGGCAACAGGATCACCAAAGTTCTCATCACTGTTAATTCTGCTCCGGAAGAAAAAAACCTTTAACTTATTAATATTTTATGATATACTGAATCGACGTAAATTAAACTCGAAATGCACGTTTTTAGCATATTCAAGTAGGAGGCAATATTATGAAGCATGTTAAGTCATTAGTAACAAGAAACCTTAAGGAGTCAATGAAGAAGGGCGGATTCGGTGAGTGCCAGACATCATGCCAGTCAGCTTGCAAGACTTCTTGCACAGTAGGAAACCAGAGCTGTGAGCAGCTTAACAAGTAAGGTTTTCCGATAATTTAAGCAATCAATTGGGGCAGCGACCCAGTATGGTCGCTGCCTATTTCTTGTCAAAGTGACAAGAATGTACTTTTAGTTAGGAGTTTTTTTATATGGTTCACGCATACAAGAACGGCGGCTACAACATCGTACTAGATGTCAATTCCGGATCAGTACACGTTGTTGATGACGTTGTTTACGACCTTGTTCCTGTTGTAGAAAAGATGCTTGTTTCCTATCACGGAACTGCAGCAGCTACTGACAATGACAAGGAAGGGGATGAGGACTTCCAGAAGCTTTTCAATGAAGTAAGTGGAGTGTCAGATATCTCATCCAAATACTCTTCTGAGGATATAGGAGAGGCTATTTCAGAAATACTGGAGCTTCGTGCTTCAGAAGTTCTTTATACAGATGATGTATATGAGAATTATGTAGATGATTTCCAAAACAGGGATACTGTAGTCAAGGCTCTTTGTCTCAACATCGCCCACGACTGCAATCTTAGATGCAAGTACTGTTTTGCAGATGAGGGTGAGTACCATGGCAGACGAGCTCTCATGACTGAAGAAGTTGGTAAGAAGGCTCTTGATTTCCTTGTGGCCAATTCAGGAAACAGAAGAAATCTTGAAGTTGATTTCTTTGGTGGCGAGCCCCTTATGAACTGGGAAGTAGTCAAGAAGATCGTAGAGTACGGTCGCAGCATAGAAAAAGAAAAGAACAAGAACTTTAGATTTACCATCACCACCAATGGAACTCTTCTTAATGATGAGATCCTTGAATATGTAAATAAAGAGATGGGCAACATCGTCCTTTCAATAGACGGCCGCAAAGAGGTACATGACTTCATGAGGCCAAGAAAGGGCGGACAGGGCAGCTACGACGACATCGTTCCTAAATTCCAGAAGGTAGCAGAGTCCCGTCATCAGCTTCGCTACTTCGTAAGAGGTACCTTTACTCACAACAATCTTGACTTTTCTGAGGATGTTAAGCATCTTGTGGAACTTGGATTTAAGCAGATCTCAGTTGAGCCAGTTGTAGCAAAACCTGAGGATTGGTACTCACTTAAGGACGAGGATATTCCTAAGCTCTGTGAGGAGTACGACAAGCTTGCCCAGTATTATATAAAGAAACATAAAGAGGGAAAAGGCTTTAACTTCTTCCACTTTAATATAGACCTTGAAGGTGGTCCATGTGTAGCCAAGAGACTTTCTGGCTGTGGTTCAGGATGTGAGTACCTTGGAGTTACTCCATGGGGAGACCTCTACCCATGTCACCAGTTTGTAGGCAATGAAGATTTCATCATGGGTAATGTCTTTGATGGCATCTCAAGACCTGACATCAGAGAGATGTTTAAAAAGAGCAACGTCTACTCAAGGCCTGAATGTGAGAAATGTTTTGCCAGATATTACTGCAGTGGCGGTTGTGCTGCCAACGCATATAACTTCAATGGCGACATCAATACGACATATAAGCACGGATGTGAGCTTCAGAAGAAGCGCATCGAGTGTGCGATTATGATAAAAGCGGCATTAGCCGAAGAAGAAGGTTAAACGGAGGATTTAAGGATTATGAAACGGTTAAAGTATGTTTTGGCGCTGATTCTGTGTCTTGGACTTCTTGGGGGACTTGGATACGCAGCTGTAAACGGTCTTGGCGCTGACAAGTCAGGATCACTTTCAAGCATCGATCTTGGACTTGATCTTGCAGGTGGTGTCAGCATCACATACGAGGTTGTAGGTGATGAGAATCCAAGCAAAGAGGATATGTCAGATACAATCTTCAAGCTCCAGCAGCGTGTTCAGCAGTACAGCACAGAGGCTCTTGTATATCAGGAAGGCTCAAACAGGATCAACATTGAGATCCCTGGTGTATCTGATGCAAACAAGATCTTAGAGGATCTTGGTCAGCCTGGTAATCTGTACTTCATAGCTCAGACAGATTCTACTGGAGCAGATAACTACACATATCACTCTGGAATCACAGAGGATGGTCAGCTTGAGACAGATGAGGACGGCAATTTCATATATGGGTGGCAGCTCAACAAGACAATTGAAGAGCTCCAGTCAGAAGGTTCTATCGTTCTTGGTGGTAACGACGTAGAGGTAGCTCAGGCTGTATATCAGCAGGATTCATATGGCGCACAGGAGCCAGTTGTTTCTCTTGAGTTTACAGAAAGCGGCGCACAGGCTTTTGCAGATGCAACAACCAAGGCTTATGCAGCAGGTGAGAGCATCGGTATCTACTATGATGGCAAGTTCATCAGCGTTCCTAACGTTCAGGCTGCTATCACAGATGGCAAGGCAGTTATCACAGGTATGGAGTCCTACGAGGCAGCAGACAACCTTGCTTCCATGATCCGTATCGGTGGACTTAAGCTTCAGCTCAACGAACTTCGTTCAAACGTTGTAGGCGCTCAGCTTGGTTCAGACGCCATCAGAACCAGCCTTATAGCTGCAGCAGTTGGATTTGCACTTATTGCGATCTTCATGATCGTATTCTTCAGAATACTTGGTCTTTCAGCAACACTTGCCCTTGCATTCTACTCAGGACTTATGGTATTCCTTCTCTCAGCATTTGAGATGACACTTACACTTCCTGGTATTGCAGGTATCATCCTTTCAATTGGTATGGCGGTAGATGCTAACGTTCTTGTTTTCTCCAGGATCAAGGAGGAGATAAGATCTGGCAAGGCTGTTGATGAAGCAAGAAAGAACGGATACAACAAGGCCCTTTCATCAATCCTTGATGGTAATATAACAACTCTTATCGTAGCAGCAGTTTTGTGGTTCCTTGGAACTGGTAGCATCAAGGGATTTGCTGAGACTCTTATTCTTGGTATTATCCTTTCAATGTTTACAGCCCTTGTTGTTACAAGAACCATCACATCTATCCTTTACGGTATTGGACTTCAGAGCCCAGTTCTTTATGGTAAGGCTAAGGAAGCTCCAAAGGTAGATTTCGTTGGAAAGAGAAAGATCTTCTACGGCGTTTCATGTGCTATCATCGTAGCTGGTTTTATAGTTATGGGTGTTAACTCCGGCGCAGGTAAGGGAGCATTCAACTACAGCCTTGATTTCGTAGGTGGTACATCTACAACAGTTACATTTGACAGGACATATGAGCTTTCAGAGCTTGAGTCAACAGTTGCAAATGATATCAAGTCTGCAGCAGGTATTAACGAGATCCTTATCCAGACTGTATCAGGAACCAATCAGGTTATCTTCAAGACAACAACACTTTCTGTAGATCAGAGAGAGGCTGTTGAAGATATTCTTGAAGCAAACTACGGCGTAGTTTCAGATAATATCGCTGCTGAGACCATCAGTGGTGTTATAAGTTCAGAGATGAGATCAAGCGCTATTGAGGCCCTTGTTATTGCGCTTATCCTTATGCTTATCTACATCTGGATCAGATTCAAGGACATCAAGTTCGGTGCTGCAGCTATCATCGCTCTTGCACACGACGCACTTATCGTAATCGTATCTTATGCATTTACAAGACTTGCGGTTGGTAATACATTCATCGCTGTAGTACTTACAATCATCGGTTACTCTATCAACGATACAATCGTAACCTTTGACCGTATCCGTGAGAATCAGCACCTTGCAACAGGCAAGAAGGAAATGGCTGAGCTTGTTAACACATCAGTATCACAGACCATTACACGAAGCCTTTTCACATCAATTACAACCTTCTTCACAGTACTTGCTCTTTATGTATTTGGTGTTGCTGATATCAAGGCGTTTGCACTTCCTCTTATGGTTGGTGTAATAAGCGGAACATATTCATCAATCTTCGTTGCATCACCTATGTGGTACGACCTTAAGACTGGCTTTAAGACATTCTTTGGTAAGAAGACTGCTGAATAATTTAACCAGTGTATTTTTGAAGGTGCAGGTTTAACAGCCTGCACCTTTTGCAATATAATGAGCTTTTTTTATCATTTAATTTAGAGGTGTGATATGTCAAAATGGATGGTGAGCATGAAGAAGTCAGACTTTGCAGCAACTGCGAAAAAGTTTTGTATCAGGGATATTACTGCAAGACTTCTTACAAACAGAGGGATCAACTCAGATGAGGATATTGAGATGTATCTTCATGGGGATAAATCTCTTTTACATGACCCTTATGAGCTAGCTGATATCAAAAAGGGTGCTGCCATCATAATAGATGAGATAAACAAAAATAGCGCCATAAGAGTTATTGGCGACTATGATGTGGATGGTATCTGCTCAACCTATATCCTGGTAAGCGGTCTTAGGATGTTTGGAGCTGATGTTGACTATGTCCTTCCGGACAGAGTTAAGGACGGATATGGCCTTAGCGTTAAACTGGTAGATGATGCCTTTGATGCAGGAAAAAGCGTTATCCTTACCTGCGACAACGGTATAGCAGCATCTGACCAGATCGCCCACGCCAAGGATAAGGGCATGACAGTAGTGGTTACTGACCACCATGAGGTTCCTGTGGATGGAGATAAAGAAATACTTCCTGAAGGTGATGCGGTTATAGATCCCAAGAGAAGGGATGATGGCAGTTCATTTAAGGAGATCTGTGGAGCGGTAGTGGCATACAAGTTCCTTCAGGTTGTAGCTACAGAGCTTGGGCGCATGGGCGAAACAAAGATGCAGAGCTTTTTTGATGAGATGCTTGTATTTGCAGGACTTGCCACTGTTTGCGACGTCATGGAACTCAGGGACGAGAACAGGGTAATAGTAAAAGAGTCTCTTAGAAGGATTGCAGATACTGAGAATATTGGACTTAAGGCCCTTATCAATGTCAATAAGCTTGATGCAGGCGCTATGTCAGCATTTCATTACGGATTTGTTATAGGTCCATGTCTTAACGCATCTGGAAGACTGGATCTTGCATCTCGTGCCATGTCGCTGTTTTTGGAGGAGGACTACAACAGAGCAGTTTCCATAGCCACCGACCTTAAGGAACTTAATGACTCCAGAAAGGACATGACTGTCAAAGGCGTAGACAGGGCAAGTTACCTTATTGATATTGAGGTAAGTGGAGATGGACTTCCCAAGGTTTTGGTGATTTTCCTGCCTGAAGTTCACGAATCCATAGCAGGGATCATTGCTGGAAGGATCAGGGAAAAATACAACAGACCAACGATCATCCTTACAGAGGCAGCAAAGGAAGATGAGGCCTTAGAGGATGGCAAGGCTGTTAAAATGGCCAAGGGATCCGGAAGGTCAATTGAGCAGTACGATATGTTCGCAGAGCTGTCCAGGGTAAAAGAGCTGTTCACCAAATTTGGCGGACACAAGATGGCAGCAGGCTTATCTCTTCCAGTAGATAACATTGAAGAACTTAGAAGGCGCCTCAATGAGAACTGCATCCTTTCAGAGGAAGACTTTGTTCCGGTGCTTCACCTTGATATGGCGCTTCCCTTTAGCGCAGTTGATGAGGATCTTATAAATGAGTTTTCGCTCCTTGAGCCCTTTGGCAATGGAAATATCAAGCCTGTATTTGCATGGAAGGGTGTAAAGCTTTTATCAGGCAGGATCCTTGGAAAAAATAGGAACTGTGGAAAATACAGGGTGTCAGATGAGAGCGGAAAAGTATATGAGATGATGTACTTTGGTGATATGGATGGGTTCCACGCGTTTTTGACAGAAAGCTTTGGAAATGGGGCAGTAGATGACCTTTATAACGGCTTTACTGATGGCAGTATGATTATCAAGATTGCCTACTATCCTAATATCAACAGCTACATGGGGAAAAACACCATTCAGATGGTGATGAGTGATTATTGCCTGTAATTGCCTAAAAATGGGGGTTTTGAAAATAGAAAAAAATAAAGAACCCCTAAAACCACAAAAACACACGCGTAACGCGTGTGCCTGCGGTTTCTTATGAGGGGGAGATGTGATTGCTCACATCTTGGTTATTATAATAATATATAAATGTGTCAGAATTGTGTCGAAAAAATAAAAAATGGAGGGCATTGACATGAAATTAAAAAAATTGCTTGAGGGGCTGGAATATACGGTAACTGCGGGCAACTCATCACAGGTGGTTGACCCTGATACTGTTGAAATAAAGAATGTGGTTAACGATAACAGAAAGATTGAGGAAGGATCTCTTTTCATCTGTATTAAGGGCGCTAACTTCGACGGCCACAGCGTTTCAGGGGAGGCTGCAGAAAAGAAAGCTGGAGCCATCGTTGTTGAGAGCGGTGTAGAACTTCCAGAAGGCTGCAGCATGCCTGTTGTCAGAGTTAAGGATACAAGATATGCAATGGCATTTATCTCTGCGGCATATTTTGATCACCCTGCCAGCAAGCTTAAAACAATTGGAATCACAGGAACAAAGGGTAAGACCACGACCACATATCTCATAAGGTCAATGCTTGAAAATGCAGGCCACAAGGTTGGTCTTATTGGAACAATAGAAGTTATCATAGGTGATGAGCATATCCATGCTGAAAACACTACGCCTGAGTCCTACAACCTTCAGGAATATATGGCAAGAATGGTTGAAGCAGGGTGCGATGCTGTAGTCATGGAGGTTTCATCCCAGGGACTTATGCTCCACAGAAGCCAGGGATTTATCTTTGATATAGGTATCTTTACCAATATTGAGGCAGATCACATTGGCCCTAATGAGCACAAGGATTTCGACGACTACATGCACTGCAAGGGACTGTTGTTTAAACAGTGCAGGATCGGTATCTGTAACGGCGATGACATCCACACAGATGACATCTTAGAGGGACATACCTGTGAAGTTGAGACCTACGGCTTTAACAAGGATGTGGATATAAGAGCCATCAATCTTGCATATATTAGAAAACCTGGCAATCTTGGAGTTTTCTTTGACACAGAAGGACTTATCAATGTACATGCTGAAGTAGTAACTCCTGGTAAGTTCAGTGTTTACAATGCTTTGTGCGCAATCGCGGTTGCAAGGCACTTTGACTGTACCCCACAGGAAATCGCAGATGCCCTTAAGGATGCCAAGGTTAAGGGCAGGATCGAGATGGTGAAGGTATCCGATGAATTTACTCTTATGATCGACTACGCTCACAACGCAATGGCGCTTAAGAGCCTTCTTACAACACTTAGGGACTACCGTCCAAACAGACTTATCTGCCTCTTTGGCTGCGGAGGAAACAGAAGTAAACTGCGCCGCTTTGAGATGGGTGAAGTGTCTGGTAAGTATGCTGACTTTACCATCATCACATCGGACAACCCAAGATTTGAAGAGCCGGAGGATATCATAAACGATATCGAGACAGGCATTAAAAAGACAGATGGCAAGTATATCAAGATAACAGACAGAAAAGAGGCCATCGCCTACGCCATAGATCACGGCGAGCAGGGCGACATCATCGTTCTTGCTGGTAAGGGCCATGAGGATTACCAGGAGATCAAGGGCGTTAAGTATCACATGGATGAGAGAGAACTTATCGCAGACATACTAAAAGAGCGTGGTATAGGTTGACTTTAGGAGGGCAATGTGTCTTTTCCCAAATACGCAAACATAATAATAGACATATCCCATGAGAAGGTTGACCGACTCTTTCAGTATCGGATCCCGGAAAGGCTCCTTGGCCAGGTGGAGATCGGATGCAGTGTTGACGTGCCCTTCGGAAGAGGAAACACCAAAAGGAAGGGCTATGTAATTGAACTTTCTGATGAAACAAACTGGGATGAAGACAAGATAAAAGAAATCATTTCTCTTTCTGAGGGGATCGACACGGCAGAGGATATCTCCATAAAGCTTGCGGCCTGGATGAAGAGATACTATGGCTCCACCATGATAGCTGCCCTTAAGACTGTGGTCCCCACCTATAAAAAGCAAAAGAGACAGGTCCACAAGTTTGTAACATTAAGGCTTCCTGAGAGGGAGGCCATAGACGCCTACAATGAAAGCGTCCGTAAAAAGCAAAAGGCCAGAGAGAGGATACTCAAAGAACTTTTGGAAAACCCTTCTGAGAGGATCCCCTACGAGCTAATAACAAGTAAGCTTGGTGTCAGCGCCGTGACCTTAAAGAGCATGGCAGATCACGGAATGATAAGGATCGAAGAGGAAGAGTACTATAGAAACCCCGTTGCTGCCACATCGGACAGATACAAGGACAAGGTCTTAAGTCCTGAGCAGCAGAATATCGTAGACACAGTTAAAAGAGATTATGATGAGGGCAAAAGAGATACCTACCTTATCCACGGTATTACAGGAAGTGGTAAGACAGAAGTCTACATAGCTCTTATTGACGACATGATAAAAAGGGGCAAGCAGGCCATAGTCCTTATACCTGAGATTGCCCTTACATACCAGACGCTGATGCGCTTTTACAGACACTTTGGAGACAGAGTATCTGTAATGAATTCTTCTCTTTCTCCTGGAGAAAAGTATGACCAGATGGAGAGAGCAAGAAGCGGCGATATCGACATCATAATAGGCCCAAGATCAGCTCTTTTCACACCGTTTCCAAACACGGGTATCATCATAATAGATGAAGAGCACGAATCCACCTATAAGAGCGAAAACAGCCCCAAATATCACGCCAGGGAAACAGCTATCTATTTATCAGGCCTCCTTCCTGATGGAGCGGCAGTTGTACTTGGCTCAGCTACTCCCTCACTTGAGTCCTATTACAGGGCATTAAACGGGGAGTATCATCTGTTTGAACTAAACAGAAGGCTTACAGGAGGTACTCTTCCCAGGGTTGAAATGGCAGACCTAAGGGAGGAGCTTAGATGCGGCAACAGATCTATCTTTTCAAGAAGACTGCAGGAGCTTATGAATGAAAAGCTCTCAAAGGGCGAGCAGGCCATGCTGTTTATCAACAGAAGAGGCCTTGCTGGTTTTATCTCCTGCAGGAGCTGTGGCCATGTGTTCAAGTGCCCTCACTGCGACGTGTCTTTATCAGAGCACAGAGGAGGAAGGCTTGTGTGTCACTACTGTGGCCATGAGGAGATAAGACCTAAGGTGTGTCCTGAGTGCGGCTCTAAATATGTTTCATCCTTCAGGGCAGGAACGGAGCAGATAGAGGACGAGGTGAAAAAGTTCTGGCCATCTGCCAGAGTCCTTAGGATGGATGCAGACACCACCAGGACCAAGGGAAGCTATGACAGCATATTGTCAGCTTTTTCCAATAAAGAAGCAGATGTGCTGGTGGGAACTCAGATGATCGTTAAGGGTCATGATTTTCCGGACGTTACTTTGGTAGGTATTCTTGCGGCAGATATGTCTCTTTATGCCAGTGATTTCAGGGCCAGTGAGAGGACTTTCCAGCTTCTTACCCAGGCTGCAGGAAGAGCGGGCAGAGGCAGTAAAGAAGGTAATGTGGTGATCCAGAGCTATGACCCTGAGCACTACAGCATACAGACTGCAGCCAGACAGGATTTTAAGGCCTTTTATGAGGAAGAGATAGCCTACAGAGATCTTTTAAGATACCCGCCAATCTCACATATGATGTGCGTACAGATCCAGTCAAAGGACGAGGACATGGGCATGAAGTACGCCTCAAGGTTCAGAGCCATGATGGAGGGGCAAAGGGTAGAAGGGGCCATATTTATAGGACCAGCCCTTGCGCCAATAGCCAGGATCAACGATGTTTACAGGATGGCTATCTATGTTAAACACGATGATTATGACAAACTTGTGATGCTCAAAGATGCCCTTGAGGGGTATGTAAAAGAGCTTGAACAGATGGGAGAGCTAAAGGGAGTGGTCACTCAATTTGACTTTGATCCAATGCATGGGTAAACTTCTTGTATAGGTATATTAGCAGGTTAACAGTAGTATTTAGTATAGAAAGGTAGATTAATAATGGCACTTAGAACTATCAGAGAATATGGAGATGACGTCCTTGTAAAGGAGTGCAGGGAAGTAAAAGAGATAACTCCAAGAGTTAAGGAACTGGTTGAGGATATGCTTGACACCATGTATGAAGCAAATGGCGTAGGTCTTGCGGCTCCTCAGGTTGGTGTCCTTAAGAGGATCGTTGTGATAGATGTTTCACCTGAAGCAGATCAGCCCCTTGTTATGATCAACCCCACAATCCTTGAAAGTAGCGGAGAGCAGACAGGCTACGAAGGATGTCTTTCAATTCCTGGAAAGAGCGGGATCGTGACAAGACCTAACTATGTAAAGGCCAAGGCAACAGACCTTGATGGAAATGAGTACATAATTGAAGGTGAAGAACTTCTTGCAAGAGCTATCTGTCATGAGCTTGACCACCTTGACGGTCATATGTATGTTGAGAAGGTTGAGGGAGACCTTATCGACAACGAGGAACTTATAGCTAGACAACAGGAAGAGTACGAATCTGAGGAGTAATACTATAGATCCTTAAAAAAGAGAGGTCCACCCATGAAAAATAACTCTGACAAACTTCTTTCGAGGCTGTTTTTTGGCATGCTTCCGGTGCAGATAATGATATTTGCCATGGGAGCCATCAACACCATCGTGGATGGAGCCATGGCTGGGCGCTACATAGATGCCTCTGCTGTGGGAGTCATTGGACTATACTATTCCATGGTTGAGATCATGACCGCTGTGGGTTCGGTTCTCCTGGGAGGAACTGCAGTCCTGTGCGGAAGATATATGGGCAGGGGAGAGAGCAAAAGTACAGAAGGTATCTTTTCCCTGAATCTTACTGTAACTTTGATAGTAGGCGTGGCTTTGACCGCTGTAAGTCTCATTATTCCGGGACCTTTAGCGGTAGTTCTTGGTGCCAATAAAGAGCTTAAGGGTGCTCTTGTGACCTATATTGTTGGCTATGGCATTGGTATCATTCCAATGCTCTTTGCTCAACAGCTGGCGGCATTCCTTCAGATGGAGCGCCAGTCACTAAGGGGCTACGTTGGAATTGCAGGTATGATAATTTCAAACGTGATCCTTGATGTTGTCTTCGTGGCAGTCCTTGATATGGGTATCTGGGGACTTGCTCTTGCCACATCTTTTAGTAATTTTGTGTATTTTCTTATTCTCGTGCCTTATTACTTTACTTCCAGGGCACAGCTTCGCTACAGTTTTGCAAATATTTTATGGAAAGACCTATGGCCCCTTATCAAGATAGGTTTCCCGGGAGCAATGCTTGTCTTTTGCATAGCGCTCAGGTATATGGTCATCAATAGGCTCCTTTTACAGTATGCCGGAAGCGATGGCCTTTCAGCCATGTCCTCATTTAACATGGTCTGCGGTATATTCATTGCATACTGCCTTGGCAACGGCGCTATAGTAAGGATGCTGATAAGCGTGTTTGTTGGAGAAGAGGACAAGATATCCATGAGAAAGACGCTGCACCTTGTATTTACTAAGGGTATGGCGCTTTCTGTAGTGGTGGCAGCAGTGATCTTTGCTATATCACCTTTCCTTACAGGAATATTCTTCCCTGACAGAAATTCAAACGTATATCACCTGGCATATCAGCTGTTTGTTATCTATTCCTTCTGCATCCCGCTGATACTTATCTGCCAGATATTTACCAATTACATGCAGGCTATGGGACATAACCTGTTTGTAAATATCCAGTCAATCTTCGACGGCTTTTTTGCTATGGTCATTCCATCCCTGATCCTGGCGCCTGTCATGGGAGCTATGGGTGTGTGGCTTGCCAATCCTATTGGCATTGTGATGACTATTCTCTTACTCCCAATTTACGGTGTTATCTATTGGAAACATGTTCCAAGGAATTTAGACGAAGTCATGTTTATTAAAAAAGGCTTTGGCGTTGCTCCTGAAGACGTCCTTGATATTTCCATAAGCACTCTTGACGGGGCTGCAAATGCTGCTGCAAGGATACAGGAATTTTGCGCTGAGCATTCAATGGATAAAAAGAGCTCCTACTATTCGGCACTTTGCGTTGAGGAAATTGCGGCAAACATAGTACAAAGGGGCTTTAATGCAGATAAAAAAAGCCATTTCTTAACAGCCATGGCAATCTTTTTGGAGGACCATCTGGTGCTTCGTCTTAAGGACGACTGCCCTGCCTTTGACCCCAAGGAACTGGCAGAGCTCTCTTCAGAAGATGGCGGCGCTGACAACCTTGGCATACGAATGGTCTACGACATAGCTGATGACGTAAATTATCAGAACATGTTGGGACTTAACGTACTTACCATGACAATAAAACAGGAGAACCTCATTGAGAGAGAAGATGCGGATTTCCTTTTGGAAAAGAGACTTCGCACCCTCGATAAGGACCTTCACCAGAAGTTCAGGGATTCAGTATTTGCCTGCGGTAAGGTCCTTACCAGATACAGACGCCTGTTCCCTGAGTACACGGATCACTCTGAGCTTCACAGTATGACGGTTATTGATTCCTGTAACAGGCTCATAGGAAAAGAACAGATCGAGAAGCTGAATAAGGATGAAGTGTACTGCCTTCTTATGGCATGCTACCTTCATGATGCAGGAATGGGCATCAGCGAAAAGGATTTTGAGGAGTGCAAAGACAAGTTCGGATTTACTGAGTTCTTTAAGGAGCATCCAAATGCAACCAAGGCAGACTTTGTCAGGACTCGCCACAATGACTTTAGTGGATACTTTATTGAGAAGTATAAGGACGTTTTTGAGATCCCATCAGATGAGCATGCCTTTGCCATCAGGCAGATTGCAAGAGGTCACAGAAAGACAGATCTTCTTGATGAAAAAGAGTATCCATCTGATCTTAAGTTGCCAAATGGAAATACCATCAATCTTCCTTATCTTGCAAGTCTCATAAGGCTGGCTGATGAGGTTGATGTTGTGGCCACCAGAAACCCCATCGTTCTTTACGACATAGAATCACTTACTGATGAAATTGAGATCGTTGAAAATAAAAAGTTAAATGCCATAAAGACCATGACTATGACAGGGGGAGCCTTCGTTCTTTCCTATGAGAGCGATGAGCAGGATATCATCGATGGTCTTGTGGAAATGACAGGAAGGATGCAGAAAACTCTGGACTACTGCAGGGAAGTAGTAAAAAAGAGATCGACCTTTACAATAAGTCAAAAAAAGGTTATTCTAAAGCGTCTTTAAGGAGTGTGAACATATGAAAATAGTTTTTATGGGGACGCCTGATTTTGCCAGGTCAGCCCTTGAGAAAATAATCGAGGCAGGACACGAGGTTTTACTTGTGGTGACTCAGCCAGACAAGCCCAAGGGCAGAAGCGGAGAGCTTCAGATATCAGACGTAAAGGCCTGTGCCCTTGAGCACAATATACCGGTATTTCAGCCAGTAAGGATCAAACTTCCTGAAAATGTGGCAGAGCTTAAAAAGTACGACGCTGACATATATGTGGTTGCAGCCTTTGGACAGATCCTGTCCCAGGAAATCCTTGATATTCCAAAGTTTGGATGCGTCAATATCCACGCTTCGATCCTTCCTGAATACAGGGGAGCTGCTCCCATACAGCAGGCTATAATCGATGGCAAAAAAACTACCGGCGTCACTATAATGCAGATGGCTGCAGGAATGGATACCGGAGATATACTTCTTCAGAGAGAGATCCCTATTTCAGAGGACGAGACTGGTGGAGGACTCTTCGATAAGCTGGCAGCTCTTGGAGGAGAACTGATAGTAGAGGCTCTTCCTAAAATAGAAAAGGGCGAGCTTACACCTGTTCCACAGGATGAGGAAAGAGCAACAAAGTGCGGCAAACTTTCCAAGGATATGGGCAGGATTGATTTTGAATGGGACGCTGAGGAAATAAGAAATCTTGTAAGAGGCCTTAATCCATGGCCTTCTGCCTTTACATATCTTGGAAGCAAGATGCTGAAGATATGGCAGGCCAAGACATTGTCAGAGATAGATTTTAAGAGACTGTGTAAGGACTATGAATCCTTAAGCGGAGGCAAGGAAGGCGCATGGGCTGGAGAGCCACAGCCTGGAATGATAGTTCTTTTAACCAGAGATTCATTTGTGGTAAGTTGTGGCAGTGACTATCTTCAGATTCTGGAAGTACAGCTTGAGGGCAAAAAGAGGATGGATGTTAAGTCATTCCTTCTTGGAAACAAGCTGGAGGTAGGAACGATCCTTAAATAAAAGGAAGGTAAAGGGCATGTATTATTCAAGAGGATTGGATGTAGATTTTCTAATGTATATTCTGACGATAGTCATGGCTGTCATCTGCATGATATCAAGCTTTAGAGTTAAGTCTGTTTACAGGAAGTATGCAAAGGTCCTTGCCGGGTGCGGCCTTACAGGCGCTCAGGCAGCCCTTGAGATACTTAGAAGAAACGGAATAGATGATGTAATAGTTCAGTATATTGGAGGAGACCTGACTGATAACTTTGATCCAAGAAGCAGGGCAGTTAACCTTTCTGAGGCTACCTACAATTCTACAAGTGTTGCAGCAATCAGTGTGGCTGCTCATGAATGCGGACATGTGATGCAGCACCAGGAGGGGTATCTTCCTTTGAGGATAAGAAGCTCCATTCTTCCAATGGCAAGCTTTGGGTCAAAGGCGGGAGTTCCACTTATTGTATTGGGACTATTCCTTAGCTTTTCTCCGCTTGTTACTGTGGGAATATGGGTGTTCTCGCTGGCGGTTCTTTTCCAGCTCGTAACTCTCCCTGTGGAGTTTGATGCTTCGAGAAGGGCTCTTTTAACTCTGGAAAATACAGGACTTTTATCCTATGAAGAAATAGACGGCGGCAGAAAAGTTCTTAAAGCGGCAGCCATGACTTATGTTGCCAGTGCGGCAGCAGCTGCTGTTCAGCTTATGAGATTTGTTCTTATGAATGGAAGACGAAGGGACTAATGTTTTATGGCTAATGTCAGAGAGCTGGTTTTGAATATACTTATGGAATACGAGAGAGATGGCGTAAGAAAGCCATCTCTTTTAAAGGACAGCTTAAATAAATATGACTATCTTGAGACCAGGGACAAGGCCTTTATGAAGAGAGTTGTGGATGGCTGCATCGAGAGACAGATCCAGATCGATTACATCCTTGACTCTTTTTCCAAGACACCTACAGCTAAGATGCAGTCCTTTATCAGGAATCTCCTTAGGATGAGTGTGTATCAGATCCTGTTTATGGACCAGGTTCCGGATTCAGCGGCCTGCAATGAGGCGGTGAAGCTGGCTGGCAAGCATAAGTTTCAGGGACTTAAGGGGTTTGTAAACGGAGTTCTTAGAAATATCGCAAGAAACAGGGACAAGATAGCTTACCCTGACAAAACTATTGATGGGGGATCTGAGTACCTTTCAACTCTTTACTCCATGCCAAAGTGGATCTGCGATATGTGGTTAGATGTCTATGGCTTTGAAAGAACTGAAGGCATGCTAGGGTTTTTTTTAGAGCCTAGACCAACTACTGTAAGATTAAGTTCCAGTGCCCTTAAGAGGCTCTATGGCAAAGACGGGGATAGTGATGATAAGCTTTTTGCTGATTACATTGAAAAGCTATCTGCTGCAGGTGTTGTGGTTAAAAGAAGTGCCATCCTGCCCTATGCCCTTGAACTTGAAAAGACTGATAATATAAGATTTCTTCCAGGGTTTGATGAGGGAGCATTTTTTGCACAGGATGTAAGCTCAATGCTTGTTACTGAGATTGCAGGTGTGGAGCCTGCTTCAGTTGTGGTTGATGTCTGTGCAGCACCTGGCGGAAAGAGCCTTCATGCAGCCGAGAGAGCAGGCACGGTATTATCCCGTGATGTGTCCGAGAGAAAGTGCGAGCTCATCAGGGAAAATGCCGAGCGCATGGGACTTGGAAACGTTAAAGTTGAGCTTCACGACGCCAAGATACACGACCGGAACATGGAAAACAAGGCGGACGTGATTTTCCTTGACCTTCCCTGCTCAGGACTTGGTATAATTGGCAGAAAGAATGACATTAAATATAACGCCTCAAAAAAGGGACTTATGGAACTGGCTTCTCTTCAGTGGGAGATCATAAAGACTGTCTGGGATTATGTAAAACCCGGCGGAACTTTAATGTACTCCACCTGTACAGTTAACAGACAGGAGAATGAGGAGATGGTAGGGCGCATCTGCTCAGAGCTTCCTTTTGAGATGGTGGACTTTTCAGAAAAACTTCCAAAGGCGCTTAAAGAGGGTGCTTTTGGGCAGGAACTTGATAAGTCAGCAAAAAATGGTTATATTCAGCTTATCCCTGGAGCCTTTGGCACAGATGGATTTTTCATAGCAAAGCTAAAGAGGGTATGATCAGGAGTTTATTACATGGGTACATTTGGAGAGTATATTAAAAGCGCACTGGCCAGCATCGGCAGCAACAAGGGAAGATCATTTCTTACCATGCTTGGTATCATAATCGGTATTTCTTCTGTGCTTACAGTGCTTATAATCGGTGATGGTATGAAAGCTACCATCAACAGTGAGATAGATTCCATCGGAGCTACATCTGTTTCTGTCAGCCTTGATGTCACCAAGACAGATAAGACATTTACTTATGAGAATCTGCTTGCTATACAGGGAGCTCTTAGCGACATCTACGGCGTCAGCCCAAATATAAGTGCTTTTGGCAGTGCTGTGGCAGGAAGAAACAGCTTTTCAGTAATGCTGACTGGTGGAATGGAAGCCTCAAAGGAGTCCTCTGGTATCAAGATGCTTCACGGCAGATACTACAACCAGGGCGATGTGGATGATGCCAAAAATGTAGTTGTCATTAGTCAGACGGCGGCCAATAATCTCTTTGGCTATGAGGATGTAATAGGACAGACCGTGTCCATTACAGCCTTTGACCTTACAGCAGATTTCGCAGTCATTGGTATAAGGGAAGATACTTCCATGGATATTGCCTACTCAAGCTGGGGAGAGGATGCAATGGTAGCCATGGATGCTCCATATACTGCAGTGGCCAACTCCTTTGATATGAACATCGATAATTCTGTCACCACTTTTAATATCTATCTGGATGGCGACTACAAGAACCAGGTTCTGTCACAGGCAAGACCAGTTGTGGAAAATGTAATGGAGCTTCGCGGAGAAAACGCAGTAAAGATATCCTCCGGATCTGGATTTGACCAGACAACCAATTCTATATTGAACATTGTAACTTCAGTAGTAGCCATCATCGCAGCAATATCACTTCTCGTTGGCGGTATCGGCGTCATGAATATCATGACAGTATCCGTTACAGAAAGGACCAGAGAGATTGGCATCAGAAAGTCCCTTGGAGCCACAACATCTTCTATCCTTGTGCAGTTCCTTGCTGAGGCAGCTATTCTTACCTTCACAGGTGGAATAATAGGAATTGCTTTTGGACTGTCAATTGCGGCTCTTATCTGCAAGATAGTGGGATTTTCTTTCATGGTAAATCCGCTTCTTGTGGCAATTGTAGTTATGATATCAACAGCAATAGGTCTTTTCTTTGGAATCTATCCAGCCAAGAGAGCAGCAGATCTTGATCCTATCGAAGCTCTTAGAACCGAGTGAGGATCAGTATTAACTTATGGAAAAAGAATATATTTTAGCAACAGACAATAAAATAGACTTAAAGTCCCTTGATATTGATGAACTTAAGGAATGCATAAAGGACATGAATGAGCCGGCTTTTAGGGCAAAACAGCTCTATGAGTGGCTCCATGTCAAGCAGGCAGGTGGATATGATGAAATGACCAATATCCCCAAGTCCCTTAAGGAGAAGCTGGCAAGGGACTTTTCTTTTACAAGCCTTGAAGTAGTAGAGGTTCAGGAGTCTCATATTGATGAGACCAAAAAATTCCTTTTCGCTCTTTCTGACGGTAACGTTATTGAGAGCGTCTTCATGAAGTACCGATTTGGAGTCAGCGTCTGCATTTCATCTCAGGTAGGATGTCGCATGGGCTGTAAGTTCTGCGCATCTACCCTTGACGGCGTTGTGAGAAACCTTCTGCCTTCAGAGATGCTGGACCAGATATATTCAATTGCAAGATACACTGGGGAAAAGATAGGAAGAGTTGTTGTTATGGGAAGCGGAGAGCCTCTTGATAACTACGATAACCTTCTTAGGTTTATTAAGCTTTTAACTGATGAAAACGGAATGAACCTGGGTCAGAGAAACCTTACAGTTTCAACCTGCGGAATAGTCCCAAATATTCTGAGGCTGGCTGATGAAAGGCTTTCCATCAATCTTGCTCTTTCACTTCATGCATCCAATGACGAAAAGCGAAAAGAGCTTATGCCAATAGCCAACAAATACAGCATAAGTGAGGTTTTGGATGCTTGCAAAGTGTATTTTGAAAAGACAGGGCGTCAGCTGACCTTTGAGTATTCGCTGGTGGCGGGAGTTAATGATACCGAGGAAGATGCCAGGGAGCTGTCAGCTCTTTTGTCAGGCCTTAACGCAGTTGTTAACCTGATCCCTGTGAACCCGATCAAAGAGAGAGACTTTAAGCCCACAGACCGCTCTGGTGCTGTAGCGTTCAAAAATAAACTTGAAAAAAGCCGAATAAATGTTACTATTAGAAGAGAAATGGGCAGGGATATTGATGGAGCCTGCGGGCAGTTGCGAAGGCGCCATTTACAAGGAAATTAAGACCACCTGCTTTTTTTCCGTGATGAAATTTAGAGGTACCACCAGGAGGCAATTTTGCTTAAGACTTTTTCCATTACCGACATCGGAAAAAAGAGAAAACTGAATCAGGATTATGTCTTTTCCTCTGACAGGAAGATTGGCAATCTCTCCAACGTGTTCATTGTTGCTGATGGCATGGGAGGCCACAACGCCGGTGACTATGCATCAAGGTTTACAGTAGACACAATGGTTGAAGAGATTGAAAAGAGCTTTGAACAGAGCCCGGTAAGGATCTTGGAAAACGCCATCAAGATTGCCAACAGAAAGCTTCGCGAAAAGGCTGCAGAGAACGAGGAACTCTTTGGCATGGGAACCACTGTAGTGGCATGCACAGTTCTTGGAAGATATCTTCAGGTGGCCAACGTAGGAGATTCAAGACTCTACGTTATCAATGACAAGATCACTCAGATCACAAGGGATCACTCCCTGGTTGAAGAGATGGTCAGAATGGGTGGTATTGACAGAGAGACTGCAAGGACTCATCTGGATAAAAATATAATCACTAGGGCAATCGGTGCCACTGAAACAGTAGACATCGACTTTTTTAATGTGGAGTTAAATCGTGGGGACATGGTCCTTCTGTGTTCTGACGGTCTTACCAACATGCTTGAGGATGAAGAGATCCGCATGATAGTAAGCGGCCAGAGGGATATAGTCGAGAAGGCTCAAAAGCTGGTTGTGGCTGCCAATAACAACGGCGGCAAGGACAACATTGCAGTTATTCTGATCGAGCCTTTTGCAGAAGAGACCCCGCGCGATGGAGGAATAGATGGTTAAGATAGGGATGGTGATCGGCGATCGCTATGAGGTGCTTGAAAAGATCGGCACCGGCGGAATGTCCGATGTATATAAAGCAAAAGATCATAAATTAAACAGACTTGTGGCGGTGAAGGTGTTAAAGCAGGAGTTTTCAGAGAATGAGAACTTCGTTTCCAAGTTCCGAGTGGAGGCCCAGTCAACAGCCGGACTCCTTCATCCTAACACTGTTAATGTCTATGACGTTGGCGATGAAGATGGCATCAACTATATAGTAATGGAGCTGGTTGATGGCATCACACTTAAGAAATATATTGAAAAGAAATCCCGCCTCTCCGTAAAAGAGGCTGTCAGCATTGCAATCCAGGTTGCAATGGGTCTTGAGGCTGCCCACAACAATGGCATTATCCACAGGGATATCAAGCCTCAGAACATCATGATCAGCAAGGAAGGTAAGGTTAAGGTCACAGACTTTGGTATTGCCAAGGCTGCTACCAGTAACACCATTACTTCCAATGTCATGGGTTCAGTTCATTACACCTCTCCAGAGCAGGCAAGAGGTGGCTACAGCGATGCCAAGAGTGATATCTATTCACTGGGTATCACACTGTTTGAGATGCTCACAGGAAGAGTTCCTTTTAATGGCGATACAACTGTTGCCATTGCCATCAAGCACATTCAGGAAGACCTTCCAAGCCCTGTTGAGTACAATCCTGAGATCCCTATAAGTGTTGAGAAGATCGTCCTTAAGTGCTGCCAGAAGAGCCCTGACAGACGTTATCAGAGCGCAGCAGAGTTAATTGCAGATCTTAAGAGATCACTTATAACTCCTGACAAGGACTTTGTTAATCTTGTGGATCCTGATGAAGAGGGTGCTACAAGAGTTGCATCTGAGGAAGAGGTGGCTGAGACCAGTGAGAGACTGTCAGACACTGAGCAGATGAGACTTAAGGCCGACGTCATGGGCGAGTACGACGAAGATGACCGCTACGATGATTACGATGGCGGACGCAGGAAAAAGAAATCTGACTACGACGAGATGGATGACCTTTATGACTACGACAGGCCCAGAAACAGGAACCGCCGCAGTT
>Ga0256405_10005219_pt1 | contig 22910 bp, 22 predicted proteins | sample RumenRJG_02DNA_FD_189096 | JGI IMG/M metagenome (GOLD analysis project Ga0256405, IMG submission 189096) | Bovine rumen microbial communities from Lethbridge, Alberta, Canada - RJG_02 | ecosystem: Host-associated > Mammals > Digestive system > Stomach > Rumen | place: Canada: Alberta... | reverse complement strand
TACCACGTTGATAGGTCGGAGGTGTAAGTGCAGCAATGCATTGAGCTGACCGATACTAATAGGTCGAAGACTTGACCAGTGGTTTTTAAGGCCACGATTTGGTACTCTATTTGGTTTTCAGGGTACAAGCCTCAGGGCAAGAGCTCTGATTATCGGGTGACTATAGCGAGGAGGCCACACCTGTTCCCATCTCGAACACAGCAGTTAAGCTCCTTAGCGCCGATGATACTTGGTGGGAAGCTGCCTGGAAAAGTAGGACGTCGCCCGTTTTTTATTAGGCCCCATGGTCAAGCGGTTAAGACATCGCCCTTTCACGGCGGTAACTCGGGTTCGATTCCCGATGGGGTCACCATTCAAGCTCGGTTTATACCGGGCTTTTATTTTTATCTTGATTTCGTATAATCCGTATAGTATATTTTTTGTGTCGTTTGTTTTGCGGATATGGTGGAATTGGCAGACACGCAGGATTTAGGTTCCTGTGGGAGACCGTGCAGGTTCGAGTCCTGTTATCCGCACCATAGATTAAGAGCTCCTCGTTTGAGGGGCTTTTTTCTTTACCTGATGTATACATATATGGTATAATAATTTAGTATTTTTCAGAAACGGAGTGTTATTATGTTAGTATTATGTTATCCCAGATGCGGGACCTGTAAAAAAGCATTGAAATGGCTTGATGATAATGGATTCAAATATGAATACAGACATATAGTTGAAGATAATCCCTCTAAAGCTGAACTTAAGGAGTGGTATGAAAAGAGCGGACTGCCTCTTAAGAGATTATTTAATACCAGCGGGTTGAAGTATAAGGAACTCGGACTTAAAGATAAGATCCCCGGAATGACGGAAGATGAAGTTTTTGATCTTCTTTCAACTGATGGCATGCTTGTCAAACGCCCAATACTTATAGAAGGGGACAAGGTTCTTGTAGGATTTAAGGAGGCTGAATGGGAAAGCCTTAAATAGGTTTTCTGTATTATCGCATGACGACCTTTAAAAGAATCAAAATTCAATATATCAGGGTCCTTACAGTTCTGCTCGTTTTCCTTACTGTTTTCTCGAACTTCTCTTCAATAACTGTCTTTGCTGAGGAAGATTACGGATACGAAGCAGACGTCATATCGGCTATAGTCGTGAACGAGACCAGGGATAAAGTGCTCTATGAAAAAGAAGCAGATAAACAGATATATCCTGCCAGTACGACTAAAGTTCTGATGGCATTGGTGGTTGCAAGTTCCATTGAGGAGGGAGCTTATTCACTGGATGACACCTTTGCGGCATATGATGAGCTGTATTTCGATATTCCCTGGGACGGTTCTACCGCTAATATCCAACCCGGAGAGGTTATGACTGTAAGGGAATTCCTTTATTGTGCACTGATGGTATCGGCCAATGAGGCCTGCAATGCCCTTGCTGTCAATGACAGCGGGAGCGTGGATGCATTCGTAGAAAAAATGAATGAAAAGGCTGCGGAACTCGGATGTGAGAACAGTCACTTCTCTGACACACACGGGATCTACCACGACGATCACTATACCACGGCCAGAGATATGTACCGCATATTCAGCGCTGTCATGAACGATCCCATATTAAGCGAGATAATCACGACACCTGAATACGTCGTACCGGAGAATAATAAGAGTGAAGAGAGGGAATTATACAATACGAACATGCTCATAGACTCTGAGGGACCTCTTTATTATGAGTATGCTCTCGGAGGAAAGACCGGCTACACCGAGGAAGCAGGATGCTGTCTGGTATCTGCTGCAGAGAAAGACGGAGAAAGACTCATATGCATCGTCATGGGAGCCGATTTTGCGGATCTTGAGGACGGAAGGAGAGTGCCCGGGAGTTTTGTCGAGGCTAAGGAACTATACGAGTGGTGTTACTCTGAATACGGAGATCAGCCCCTCATCGATCCTACACAGCCTGTGGCAAGCCTGCCTGTCAGATATGGAAAGGATGTGCATTCCGTGGACGTTATCCCCAAGGAAGGCACATACGTATATATGAGAAAATCAGAAGCGGAGAAATGGGTAACCTATGAGGTCAAATTCAAAAAAGACACGCTGAACGCTCCTGTACGGGCCGGTGAAAAAGTAGGCACGATAGATGCAGTATACAACGGTGAACTTATTGGTTCTTCCAAACTCATAGCGGCGGAAGACGTGAAGTTCTCCTTAGGCCAGATGTTTAAAGAAAGCACACTGATGAAATTGCTCGTATTAAGTACGATCGTTCTGGTGCTGACAGTTCTTTTCAGAATAATATTGTTCAGAAGAAAATAGAGGAGGCAAGACATGAATTATTTTATCAGCGACTATTCTCTTGGAGCCCATCCTAAGGTAATGCAGGCTCTGATAGACACAAACATGGAACATACCGACGGTTACGGACTTGACAGGTTCACTGAAGAATGTGCAGAAATGATCAAAAAAATGATCGGCAAGCCGGAAGCAAAGGTTTATTTCATGCATAGCGGCACAGCGGCAAATACCATCACATGCTGCGCTCCTCTCAGACCTTATGAAGGAGTCATCGCACCGAGAACCGGTCACGTTTTCGTTCATGAGACCGGTTCCGTGGAACTTAACGGCCACAGGACCTTCGCGGCTCCCACAGAAGATGGAAAGCTCACCCCGGAAGGGATCGAAGATATAATGGCTCTCTATGAAGACGAGCACACGGTCATTCCCAGACTGGCATATATCACGCATCCCACAGAAAACGGAGGCGTATATACCAAGGCTGAACTTACGGCTTTAAGGGAGTGCTGTGATAAGCATGATCTTTATCTTTTCATGGATGGTGCGCGTCTCGGAACAGCTCTCATGTGGCCGGGAAACGATCTTTCGATCTATGATATAGCAGATCTTGTCGACGCTTTCTATATAGGCGGGACCAAACTCGGAGCCCTTTATGGTGAAGCTGTAGTCCTTCTTAACGATGATTTCGACGATCATTTCAAATTCAGGATGAAGAGGAACTGCGGACTTATGGGAAAGGCAAGGGCTCTTGCCGTTCAGATGCAGGCTCTTCTTGAGGACGAGACTGGCGGATATGATATCACGAAATCACTCTATGCCAGACTTGCTAAGCATGAGAACGACATGGCCATCAAACTGAGAGAGGCTGTACTTGCCAAAGGATGCGAACTCTGGATACCTCATCAGACGAATCAGCTCTTCATAATCCTTCCGAATGAGAAGATAAAGGAACTTGAGAAGGATTTCCTTTTCTATACCTGGTGTGCGTACGATGAAGGAAGGTCTGTGATAAGACTTGTCACCAACTGGAATACATCTGAAGACGACCTTAAACTTATAATTGATGCTCTGTAAGAGGTGGATATGGCACAGATAGATGAATTAAAGGATGTAGTCAGGAAGCTGAGATCCGAGGATGGATGTCCCTGGGACAAGGTACAGACTCATGAGAGCCTTAAGCCTGAACTGATAGAAGAAGCCTGCGAGGTGCTGAGCGGGATCAACGTTTATCTGGAAACAGGTAACGGCGACAGCATGAAGGAGGAACTGGGAGATCTTTTGCTCCAGATAGTGTTCCACGCAAGCCTTGCGGAGGATGAAGGACTGTTCACCTTTGAGGACGTTGCGGAGACCGTTAAGAACAAGATGATCGAGAGGCATCCTCACGTATTCGGAGAAGTAAAGGTGGACGGGGTAGGCGAAGTCCTGACCAACTGGGAAGAGATCAAAAGGAACCAGAAAAAAGGTAAGGAATGGATGGACGCCGGACTTCCGAAAGCTTTTGAAGAGGCCGGGGAACTCATCGAAAAAGCAAAAGAGAGAAAAGGCTTTAAATAATGCTGTTAAAAGGCGCGGACGGACTCCGCGCCTGTGTTAATTTTTTGTTGACCGTGTATGTGTATAGTTGTTATAATAAATCGATTGAGTACTTTCGGAAAGGATTATTAAAAATGCACGATCTTGCAATCAAAATATTATCTGCAGAAGCCGGCCGCACACATATTTTTGCGGCAGGTCAGGCGGGATTTATCATAAAGACTTCAGAGGGGAAACTGATAGCTGTCGACCTCTATCTTTCGGAATGCGTGGAGCGTCTGGAAGGGCATATGGGCTACAAGAGGATGATCCCCAGGGTATTGAATCCTGATGAACTGGAATTCGACGCAGTGATATGCACTCATCCCCACTGGGATCACTTTGACGTCGATTCAGTACCTTCTATGATGACAAACGGAAGGACCAGGCTTTACTGTTCCGTTGACTGTGAGAAACTGGTGAAGCAGACGGGTATGGAGTACTTTAATGATAATATAACGTATGTCAGACCCGGCGATATAGTGGATGAAGAAGGTTTTGCACTTCAGTTCGTTAACTGTGACCACGGGACCGGAGCACCGGATGCTGTGGGAGTTGTCGTTATAGCCGACGGAAAACGCATCTATGAAGCCGGAGATACCTGCCTGAGACTTGACAGGATCAACGAGATAAAGCTTCCGCTGGACGTCCTTATCGCGCCTATAAACGGCGCTTACGGAAATATGGATTCCGATGATTGCGCCAAGCTTGCAGAAGCGCTCCGTCCCGGACTTACGATACCCTGTCACTACGGAATGTTCGCAAGTCACGGGGGTGACCCGGGAAGATTCCTGGAACTGATGAAAGATGCCGGGCTTGATACTCTTATCATGACGCCCGGAGAAAAATATACGATTTGAGGGGAAGTAAAATGAGCGGAAGATTGGCCAAAAAAGTAATCGTGATAACAGGGGGTACCAAGGGAGTAGGAAGAGCCTTTGCCAAAGCGGCAGCTTCAGAAGGCGCCATCGTCATCTGCGGAGGAAGAGACGTGGACGCAGGCATGGAGGTAGTAAAGGAAATTACAGATGTCGGTTCCGACGGCACCTTTGTACCAGTTGATCTCAATAATGTCGATGATATAAGGAAGATATTCAGGATCGCATATAAGTTCTACGGAAGAGTGGACGGATATTTCAGCTATGGCGCTGTAACGGATGTAAGCCCGCTGGATACATGCGATGAAGAAACTTTCGATAAAATAATGGATATAAACTTCAAGGCTACGTTCTTCGGATGCCAGGAAGCCATCAAATACATGAAGAAGACGGTAGGCGGATCCATCGTATTGACCGGGTCTGCACATGCATGGGGAGGCCAGAAGGACAGGGCAGCATATGCCTGCTCCAAGGGTGCTCTCAGGATCCTCATGGAGCACATAGCTCATAATTATGCAAAGGATCAGATAAGATGCAATTACCTGACGCTGGGATGGACACCGACAGAGGGAGAACTGGCTCTCAGAGCTTCCCAGGGAGAATCTGAAGAGGAACTCAGGGAAAGAGCTGCAGGCATACTTCCAATGGGACGCATGTGTGAAGTAAGCGACTATACCGAAGCACTGATATATATGTTCTCTGATGAGAGCAGGATGATGACCGGTTCCACATTCAGGATCACAGCAGGAGAATATATTTGATTTTTGGAGATAAATTATGATAGGTTTTTCCAACGACTGGGAGTTTACCCCCAACTGGAACGAAGTTTTTGCAGCCGGAAAGGGTACTGCTGAGTCTGTAAGGCTTCCGCATACCGTAAAGGAACTTCCGCTGCACGTTATAGATGAGGAGAGCTATCAGCTCATATCAGGCTACCGCAAGCGTTTCAGCCTGCCTGAAAATTCTGAAGGAAAGAGGCTGTTTCTTCAGTTCGATGCGGCGGGACATATCGCAACTGTATATGTAAACGGTAAAGAACTCATTACTCACAAGTGCGGATATACAGCTTTCAGAGTTGAGTTCACGGATGTTGCCAGGTTTGATGAAGAGAATATCGTAACCGTCAGACTGGACAGTACTGAGAATCCGTCGATACCTCCCTTTGGCTACGTAATAGACTACCTGACGTACGGAGGCCTGTACAGACCTGCTTACCTCGACATAAGGGAACAGGTTCTTATAGATGACGTGTTTGTCTATACGCCTGATACAGAGACTGCAGTCGTAAAAGTCACCTTGGATCAGAAGGAAGGCACTGATGGAAACGTCCTGATCAAGATTTTTGATGAAGAGGGGAATGAGATCTCGGAAAAGTCCGGGACTGCAGGCGAAGATATCGTGATATCATGCCCGGGAGTAAGGCCATGGAACCTTGATGAACCTGCCCTTTATACGCTTAGAGCGGAGATCCCGGGAGGAGACTTTAAAGAAGTAAGCTTTGGTTTCAGAACGGCTGAGTTCAAAAAAGACGGCTTCTACCTTAACGGGGAGAAGGTGTTCCTAAGAGGTCTGAACCGCCACCAGAGCTGGCCCTATGTCGGATACGCCGCACCCCGCTCGATGCAGATCGAGGACGTGAGGATAGCTAAGGAAGAACTGGGACTTACAGCCATAAGGACGTCTCATTATCCTCAGAGTCACGATTTCATAGAAGCCTGCGACCGCATGGGACTTCTCGTATTTACTGAGTTTCCCGGCTGGCAGCATCTTGGAGATAAGGAATGGAAGGAGCAGGTGGTCGTCAATCTGAAAGAGATGATCAGGGAATACAGGAATCATCCCAGCATCATCCTTTGGGGCGTCAGGATAAACGAAAGCCTTGACGACGATGAGCTTTATAGAGAGACCAACAGGATAGCGCATGAGATGGATCCAAGCCGTAACACCAGCGGCGTGAGATATCTGGAAAAGAGCAACCTCCTCGAGGACGTATATGCCTTCAATGACTTTTCACATACCGGAAATAATCCGGGAGCCAAACCTAAAGAAGAAGTCACGACGGATATGACGAAGGGCTTCCTCATAAGCGAGCATAACGGCCACATGTTCCCGACCAAGTCATTCGATAACTGGGAAAGAAGACAGGAGCATGCTTTAAGGCACGCCAGAGTGCTGAACGATTCCCTTATTGACGGCGAACATGCAGGATGTTTCGGCTGGTGCATGTTCGATTATCCGACACACAGGGATTTCGGCTCCGGCGACAGGATGTGCTACCACGGCGTAATGGATCCCTTCAGGAATCCCAAGACCGCAGCGGCTTTATACTCGAGCCAGCAGGATGAAAGATCTGTCCTTGAGATATCCAGCAGCATGGATATAGGGGATTATCCCGCGGGGAATATCGGGAATATATGGGCTTTCACCAATTGTGATGAAGTAAGGCTCTACGCCCACGACAGGAATAAAGGAGACTACCCCGAAAACTTTGAATATGTCGGGACATATAACAACAGACCCTTCGATAAACTGTGGCACAGCCCTGTAATGATCGAGGACCCGGTCAACCACAGCTGGGGAGGCAAGGCTGCAGTTTGGAGATTTGATGCCGTTAAAAACGGCGAGACGGTCTCGTCCAGGATCCTCGGAGGAAGGGCGGATCTCAGGATAGAGGCTGTCCCGTCATCCCTTGAACTCAGGGAAGAGGATACCTGGGATATGGCAGCCGTCAGGATCAGAATCACGGATGAGTACGGAAACGTATATCCATACGCCCAGTTCCCTGTAAAGCTTGAACTCTCAGGAGATGCTGAACTTATAGGACCTGATCTGATAACCGCCGAGGGCGGTATGTGCGGCACATATATCCGTACTGTCGGTAAAGCCGGCAAGGCTGAGCTTAAGATCAGCTGCAATGGACTTGAAAGCGTCAGTATGACCTTCAAAATATTTATTTAATATTATTTATTAACAGGAGATTTGTTATGAAACTCTCTACCGGACAAAAGACCGCTTACGGCATAGGCGCCGTAGGTAAGGACATGGTTTACGCCCTGTCATCATCCTATATCCTTTATTACTATCAGGACCTGCTTCACTTGAGCGCTACTTTCGTAGGACTTATCCTGATGCTTGCAAGAGTGTTCGATGCTCTGAACGACCCCTTCATGGGCGTTCTGGTAGCCAAGACCAAGTCAAGATGGGGAAGGTTCAGGCCCTGGCTGTTCTCAGGAACCGTGCTTAACGCAGTTGTTCTGTATGCGCTTTTTGCCGCTCCTGAATTCACCAAAGAATCTACGCTCATGGTATATTTTGCGGTGATCTATATCTTATGGGGTGTAACTTATACTATGATGGACATCCCTTACTGGAGCATGATCCCTGCAGTTACCGATACGCCTAAGGACAGAGAGAATCTTTCCGTTGTAGGACGTACATGCGCAGGTGTCGGTTCCGCTCTTATCGCTATGGGAACAATGTTCCTCGTTGGCATGTTCGGAGGCGGAAACGATCTTAAGGGATTCAAGACCGTTGCACTTATCGTTGCAGTTATCTTCGTAATTGCCGAGATCATATGCTGCATCTTTATGAAAGAGCAGAACCAGGGAGAGATGAAGACTGTTTCCGTAAAGGAGATGTTCAAGGCGCTCTTCGGAAACGACCAGGCTATGACAGTCGTTGCGACCATAGTTCTCATCAATATGGCACTTTATCTCACTTCCAACTTCGTTATCTATTTCTTCAAATATGACTTCGGCGGAGAAGGATGGAGAAATTCATATACGCTGTTCTCGACCGTAGGAGGAGCTTTCCAGATCCTTGGTATGATGGTGCTTTATCCGATCCTGAGAAAGAAGGGCATACCCAACGAAAAGGTGTTCAAGATCGCTATAGCCATGGCGATCACCGGATATGGCTGCCTGCTTCTGATACTCATCTTCGGCTTCACACATAACCTTATTGCCATCTGCGTGCCCGGAATACTGGTATTCGCAGCAAACGGTGTGTTAAGCGTACTTACCACCGTATTCCTTTCAGGCTCCGTAGACTACGGTGAAATGAAGACCGGACGCCGCGAGGAGTCCGTTATCTTCTCAATGCAGACTTTCGTAGTAAAGGCTGCATCAGGCGTTGCAGTATTCCTCACAGGTATCGGACTTGATATCATCGGTCTTGTTGGAAACACTGATGATGAAGCTACGGCAGCGGTGCAGAGCGCGTCAACTCTTATGGGACTCAGACTTCTCATGACAGTACTTCCCATGCTGGGACTCATAATAGCTATATTCCTGTTCAAAAACAAATTCAAGCTTACAGACGCATATCAGCAGGAGATCCACGATAAATTAAGGGGACCTCAGAATGAAGCTTAAATGGAAATTCAATGACCTGACAGGTGAAAAAGAGCTCGAACGCATCAACCGCATAGTCATAGATACGGAAGAAAAAGTAGAAAAAGCTCTGGCGTTCATCGATCTGGAGCCATCAGAAGCCATGTTTTTCAACGGCTACCAGACATGGACCCTCAGCAGGGAATATTCCCGCTACGATAAGATGCGCGGCTTAAATGGCATGCCCGAGGGAGTTATCAGAAGATACAGCCTGGACGGATACGGCGATTATCACATCGCTTCATATCCATATAAACCGGGCGTGTTCCATGGCTTCTCATACTGTTATTTCAGAGATGGTGAGAATTACAGGTTTTTCGGATCTCTGGACGAAAAACCGGGATACACTATCTTCGGGTATAACGTTAAGAAAAACAGACTTAAAATAATAAGAGATGCGGAAGGCCTTGTTCCGGACGGCAGTTTCCACCTTCTTGATCTCTTCTATATAGAGGGGACAGAAGAGGAGGTCTTCGACGCATGGTTCGAAGCGCTGGGAATAAATGCTGTTCCTGCTCCGAAAATCGTGGGATATTCGAGCTGGTATAACAGGTTCCAGGACATAGACCACGGCACCATAGTTCAGGACCTCAAGGGCTGTAAAACGATATTGGAACCGGGTGATCTGTTCCAGGTGGACGACGGCTGGGAATCCGCGGTAGGAGATTGGGAACCGGATCCTGAGAAGTTTCCTTCAGGCATGAAGGCCATGGCAGATGAGATCCATTCTGCGGGATTCATGGCAGGACTCTGGATATCCCCCTTCGTCGCAGCCAAGGGAAGCCGTGTCCTTAAGGAACATCCTGAATGGGTGATAAATGATCATAAGGGAGAAACTTTCTCCTGCGGATGCAATTGGAGAGGATTCTACGGCCTTGACATCGACATACCGGAATGCCTGGAATATATAGAGAACTCTGTAAAGAAAGCTGTATTTGACTGGGGATTCGATCTCCTCAAGATGGATTTCCTTTATGCTGGAGCTACCTTTGGAAATGATAAGGAAACCAGGGCTGGCAGGATGATCCGGATAATGGAACTTGTGAGACAATGGGTAGGCGATAAGCGCATCCTTGCCTGCGGAGTTCCTCTGATGCCGGCTTTCGGACTGGCAGATTACTCCAGGATAGGGTGCGACGTAGGTCTTTCATGGAGGGATAGACCGTTTTTAAGGCAGATACACAGGGAGAGAGTGTCCACGGTAAATTCCATAATGGACACGATATACAGAAGACAGCTTGATGGAAGGGCTTTCGGCAATGACCCTGACGTATTCTTCTTAAGATATGAGAATATAGAACTCACTGAAGAGGAGAAGGACATAGTTGCGACGGTAAATGCTCTTTTGGGAAGCGTATTCCTGACTTCCGATGATCCGGGGAAATATACGGAGGAACAGAAGGAAAGATTCAGGTATTACAGGCACCTTACTGAAGCAAAGAATGTGAAGCTGATACAGCATGAAAGAATAGGTTTCAGCTATATTCTGGACGGAAGGGAACACGAGTACCTGATACCAGAAGATAAAGTAAAAGAATAAAAGAGGACCGGAAGGTCCTCTTTTGGTTTAATGGTAAAACAAAACCCTCGCTTAAAAGCGAGGGCAGGTGGTGACTCTACCGGGATTCGAACCCGGGTTGCCGCCGTGAGAGGGCGGAGTCTTGACCGCTTGACCATAGAGCCATGTCACTCGGTAATTATATAACAAAACCAGATGGATTTCAAGGGTTATTTTTTAAAAAATCCAATTTGTTATTTACCGGGTGAGGTCTGTTTACAGGAATTTTTCCAATAAGCGGGTCGTGAAGTGATTGATGTCCCTGTAGTAATATTCCTTTCCGTTTTTCAGGATGAGATAATCGTTCACAAATCCCCTGTAAGCCCTGAAATCTTCGGTTTCGCTGAAGAAATCGAGGAGGTTGATGAAGATTGCATCTGACCTGAAGGAAACGGGACAGGTGACGCTGAAGGTCCTGTCGCGATCGAATTCAGCTTCCCAAGGCTTATCCATATCAGAATAACTCTTGTAGACGAAGGGTTCGCCTGAATAGGAGCCTGTGATCTTAAGAGTCGACCTGGTAAGTTTGACATTCCTGGCCCTTATGAGCATGCCGGATCCCTCATATTCTCCGAAAACGGGGAATCCCAGTTTACTAGACGCCTTGTGAAGATCGCACTGACGGATTATCGGGAGAAGTCTGTACAGCTGCACGATATCGTCGAAGTTATGAAGAAGGATCTTTTCCTTTATCTCTTTTTTTAAAGCTTCATCTTCTTCTGTAATGTATCTGTAATAAAGTTCCACGGATTCCGCACCGGAAATGAGGTCAGTTCTGTCTGATGAAAGACCCATGTACTCTTCTATGCTTTTCTGCCTGAGAGAGGGCAGGATATCCTTCAGACCGCTGTATCCTTTGATAACGGGAAGAAGGTCAAGATCGAAGGGACGTATATCCGGGAGACAGTGATTGATCATCTTATACCTTTTTTCAACGTAGGGAATATCAAATCTGTGACCGTTGAAGGTGACGATGCAGTCGAATCCGTTGAGTTCTTCGATCAGTCTGTCCAGCAGGATATGCTCTTCTTCAGGTTCATCGAGGAAGAACTGGGTGGCTTCGCCCTTGCCGTCGGGGGCCACTTTAAGGAGTCCCGCCAGTATGACCGGGGATCTCAGCGGATCCAGACCGAGAGTCTCTATATCAAACGTGCAGAATGATCTTCCCCTGAAGTATTCATCGAGCAGGGGACTGCAAAAATATTCAACTGATACCTGTTTTTTAATAATGTCCATATGCGAAGAAGCTTTAAAACAAAATAGTCTGCAGGGGAGCAGACTATTTTGTTCAAAAGGGGTATTTTGGATTTGAGATTATGAGGTTATCAGGGGGGATAACCACAAGTAAATAATAAATCAAAACCTCAGTAAATGCAAGCATTTTTAAAAAAAATCCGGGTTATTTGTTTAAAAAAGTTGAAAAAAACTTTAGATTATTCAATAATATTGGAGAATTATTATAGTTTTTTTACTGTTTTTTGTAACATCCCCTTTAAAAGACAGGAGGTACCATGGTATTTGAAGAGAAAGTTCTTTCCAGTGAGATGATATATGAGGGCAGGATAATTAACCTCAGAAAAGATAAAGTAACGGTATTAAACGGAACAAGTTACAGGGAAGTCGTGGAACACAGCGGCGGTGCGGTCCTGCTCGCTGTGACGGATGACAGGAAAATGGTGATGGTCCGTCAGTACAGGAGACCTGCTGATAAAGTTATGTTCGAAGTTCCGGCGGGAAAGATAGATCCGGGAGAGGATCCTCAGGAAACAGCTGTAAGAGAGCTTAAAGAAGAGACCGGCTATACCGCAGGAAGCGTAAGATATCTTTGCAGGTTTTATCCCAGCGTTGGTTTTTCAGAAGAAGTTCTTTACCTTTATCTTTGCACTGATCTTACGGAAGGTGAGACGGACTTTGATGAAAATGAAGCCCTTGACATAGAGAAATGGGATATAGATAAGCTGCATGAGATGGTGATGAGAGGAGAGATAGACGACGCCAAGACGCTGATCGCCATAGAATACGCCCATTCGCTTTGTTAAAAAATAGTTTACATAATTTCTTATAATATAAACGCAAGAGTGTTGACTTTTTTTGAGGCAAAAGTATATAATATATACATAAATATTAACTTTTGGGGATGATGAATTGAACTTTAACGACTTTGAGACCTTCCTTGTAAAGGAGAAACATGCATCCGAAAACACGGTTAACGCGTATATGAAGGACCTGGAGCATTTCAGGGATTTTATCGTGTCCAGAGGTATAGACAGACTCTCTGACGTTTCCAATTCGGACATCGTTGCCTACCTTATGGAACTGAAAAAGCAGGGGAGATCCAAGTCCACAGTAAACAGAAGACTTACTTCCATCAGGACATTCTATAAATTCCTCTTAAGGGAAGGCAAGGTCAGGGAGAATCCGGCTGAAGATATCAAGTCTCCGAGGATAGAGAAAAAGGATATAGAGTTCTTATCCATAGATGAAGTCAACCGTTTGATGACGCTTCCCGATGAGAGTACCAAGGGCATCAGGGACAGAGCCATCCTCGAACTCATGTATGCGACGGGGATCAGAGCTTCAGAACTCATAGATATGAAGCTCGATGATCTGAATATGAGGATGGGATTCGTCAAGTGTACAGGCGAGCATTCCAAGGCAAGGATAATCCCCATCGGAAGACCCGCAAGACATGCTCTGGAGGATTACGTATATGATGCGAGACCGATCCTTCTTAAGAAGAGCAGCAGCGAGAAACTCTTCGTGAATTATGCCGGAGAGTCCATGACAAGACAGGGCCTATGGAAGATATTGAAGGAGTACGGAGAAGAGGCCGGCCTGAAGATCAGGCTGACGCCCCAGGTGCTCAGAAACAGTTTTGCGGTACATATGCTTCAGAACGGTGCGGATATAAAATCCATCCAGGAGCTGATGGGGCATGAAGATATCGCAGCAACACAGGCGTATCTGGCAGTGACCAAGAACCGTATAAAGGACGTATATGACAGGGCTCATCCGAGAGCTTAGAACTTAATAAAAATTAAAAAAAGTGCTTGCAAAAGCACTTTTTCTTTGCTATACTTAACGAGTTGAATTACGGGCGGTCCTCTGGGAGCCTATGCGGACAAGGGTCAGATGATCCTCTGAAAGGTCTGCATCCATGAACGTCTTGGAGGGAAGGAGGAAATAATTATGGATCTTATGAAATCAATCACTCAGGAATATGAGAGAAATGACATCCCTGCTTTTGGTATCGGCGATACAGTTCGCGTACATATCAAGATCAAAGAAGGCAACCGTGAAAGAATCCAGGTATTCGAAGGTTTCGTTCTGAAGAAGCAGAACGGTGGTATCTCCGAGACTTTCACAGTAAGAAAGCTTTCCAACGGTATCGGCGTTGAGAAGACATTCCCGCTTCATTCACCTAAGATCGAAAAGGTGGAAGTTGTAAGACGCGGTGATGTAAGACGTGCTAAGCTGAACTACATGCGTGAGAGAACAGGTAAAGCTGCCAGAATCAAATCAAAGGACATTAAATAGTCATTTCAGACCTGCTTTTGAAGCAGGTCTTTTTCTTTGTCCCGTTATAACCCGGTTGGATTGTATTAAAAAAAGTACAAAGAAATTTTGGTTTTGTACTGAAAAGAAAAAATCGATGTGTTATTATGACATCACTGAAAAAGGAACAGAAGACGCGAGGTATAACACCCGCGTTTTTTTATTTCTGCTGAAAAGGAGGTATGGATTGAAAAAGAAGATAGCGGGAATACTGCTCATAGTTTTGAGCGTGGGAGCACTTGGCTTCTGGGAACTCTGGGGAAGAGAGAATATAGGTTACCGGAAAGTGGCGGTCTTGAAGAGTCCCGTAGAAGCTCACACGGTGATAACAGAAGACATGTTGAGACCTAAAAAAATGGAAGAACCTTCTGCCGGTGCGATCCCCTGGGAAAAGGCGGGTACGGTGGTTGGCCTCGAGACAAAATGTTTTATAGCAGGAAACCAGGAGCTGCACCCTGAAAACTTCAGGGAAACAGAATTCAGGACAGGCAAGGAGTACGACAGATATGTTCTTTCGATACCGGAAACCTGGCTCATGAGTCAGCCGGGAACTTTAAAAAGGGGCGATAAAGCCTTTATTTTTTTAGGAGAAGAATTGATAATGGAGACTGTTGTTGCACATGTGAAGGATAACTATGGCATGGAAGTGACATATGATGACAGGGACAGATATTATCCCAGCGGCAGAACTGAGGAAATAGAGATAATCGTTACTTCAGAACAGATGAAAAAGCTGGATCTCCTGGTGAAGAAAGGTAACCGCTTCAACATGATATATGCGGAGGATACGGATGATGACGTTTGATGAAGCATGCAGGACGGTGCTTGACATATTCGAATCTGAATGGAGATGTGCTTCGGACATTGAGAGGACGGGGAGGCTTGAGAAGGAAAAAAGAGCGATAATGGGTTTCAACGAGGAAATGGACGAATATAAGGCTAAAATCGCCCGTATTATCGAGGAAAACGGTCTTTCTGGGGTCTCGTGCCCTGAATGGTATAAAAATATCTCTGAGGGGATTTTCAATGAGCTGTACGGACTTGCAGGACTTGCTCCATGGGTATATGACGAAACAGAGGAATATGCGGGTTCTTCATCAGCCAAACTCATAGGAGACAGACTCTTCTGCCTGATCGACGGAGTATCCGTACTGCAGCCGCAGAGGATAAGCACAGAAAGGAGGGAACAGCTTAAAAGGACCTTTCTACTGTCTGCCCCAAAAGAGAGACTTGAACAGGGGTTTCACGAGGTATACCTGAGGAATGGAATAAGGATAACGATCTATTCGGGGGACAGAACGAAACCGGAGCAGGATGTAATGGTTTTCAGAAAATATCTTTTGGAAAGGCTTACCTTTGAGGAACTTGAGAGGCTCGGAACGATACCTGTGGGATCGTCAGAACTGATGAAGCTGTTTGTCAAAGTAGGACTGAACGTTATTTTTGCAGGTCCGGTCAGATCCGGTAAGACTACATTTCTGAGGATTTGGCAGAGTTATGAAGATCCCGGACTTGAGGGTGCGGCAATCGCTACGGATCCTGAGACGGACTGGTACAGCATCATGCCTGAAGCACCCATTATGCAGCTGGTGGCTGATGGAAAGCAGCTTGAAGAGATCACCAGACCTCTTATGAGAGGAGACAATGATTACATCATACTTGAGGAGATGAGGGATGCGGTAGCTTTTAAAACTGCACTGGAAATAGCATCTGTCAGCACGGGTAGATGCAAGGCGACCGTACATACCGGGGATTCAACATCCCTCCCTTTTATGATGGCCGAAAAAATAAGGCACAGATATGGCGGGAATACACCTGATATAATGAGAAGGATAGCGGAAAGCTTCGATCTGGTATTTGAAATGAGACAGACAGAAGGCAACCGCTCTGAAAAGATACTTACGTCCATAACACAGTATTATACTGATCCGGATACGGGGAAACCGGTATTCCTGAAACTCATGGAATATGATAAAAAGACGGGAAGATGGCGCTGGAGCAGGAAAATTTCGGCTAAGATATTAAAAAAGATATCAGCTTTTCCGGAAGAAGCGCTGAAGATCATGGAAATACTAAAAGAGTTTGAGGAGGGAAGAAGATGACTGCGGTGTTTCTGATGATGGTATTTATGGCGGGGCTGTTCGTTCTCACATATGACGGGATGAAGGACGTCTATATGGCTGCAGGGACCATAATAAGAAATACAGCAGCTTCCTTCAGGGGAACGGATATAACCGACAGAAGTGAGATCTGGGAAAGGGTCAGAATAGTGATGGGCATAACCCTCGGTATGGGAAAAGACAGAGCCGTAAGGGCTTTTTTTATTTTATCGGGATCCATATCACTTGCGGTGATGGTCATCTTATCAGGAAGAGTGAGGATGTGGCTGCAGGCTGCGGCCTCGGTTTTAGCCGCGTTCTCTCCTTATTTGATACTGCGGATAAAGATGGAAAAAATGAGGATATCAGGCTCTCACGAGGGCGAGATCATGCTGGCAGAACTCACTGAAAATTATAAGATCTATTATTACAACATGAAGGAGGCTATAGACAGGACGGCAGCGTCGCTGAATAACGCGCCGGGTTCGAGGAGGATAATGGCGAATCTGTCCAGAGGACTGGACAGAGCAGGTTCTGAAAAAAGCATGTCAAAATTGCTTGATGAATTCAGTTTATCGATAAATACATCATGGTCAAATACGCTTAAAAATCTGATGTATTTCTCGCTCATACACGGGATAAGAGTCGACGGAGCCCTGGAGGACCTGTCAGGGACTCTCAAAAGCGCGAGGAAGGTAGAGGAGTTTGCCAAAAGAGAAAACAATGAATCATCTCTTATGATCAGATTTCTGGTACCTCTGACTTACCTGATGACGTTTTTTACGGGAGCAGTCTTCTTTGGACTGGGAGTAAAAAAGTTCTTATTTTATCAGTTCGGAACGGAGGTAGGAGCAACATGGTTCACGATATTTTTAATAGTTTACATAATAAGTTGCATGGTAAACTCATTTCTTTCCAAAAACAAGTTGGACTTATAGATGACGCTGAAAAAGATCTGTATCACTCGGCTATTTTACTTAAAAATATGGCGATAGTAAGGAAGGAGTATCCTGTATCACTGGATTTCATGATTGAGGAACTTACAAAGGGATCCGTTAAACTCAGACCCGCATTTCAGGAAATGCTTACTATTTACCGAAGCGGCAGATATGAAGAAGCTTTCAGGTATTTTTCGGATTCTGTCAAATCTGAGTACTCAGAGGCTTTCGTATCCATCCTGTCAAAAATGGACAGGATAAACCCTTTCGAACTGGTTTCTCAGCTGGATATCCTTATCTCAGTCATAAAAGAGGAGCGTATCACGCGATCCATGAAGCAGGCTGAAAGGAGATCAGTTATAGTGACCGCATTCGCTGCGGCATCAGAGCTCATTTGTCTTGTCAATTTCTGCGTCGTTGCCGTATTTCTCGATATGCTTGCTAAACTCAGATTTATATATTAGGAGGGGTAAAGTTGAAAAACATAATAATCATAATAGGAACCATAATTCTCGGAACTGTGATCGTGAGCCAGTTCATCCTCGGAAGCGATAATTCTTTGCTTTCAGCTGCGGAATCCGTAGTTTCAAACGGCACGCTTCAGATCGAGGAAACTTTTAAGGGCTCAATACAGCAAAGGCCTTCGGGCGATTAAGAAAAGAAGGGGGGAAGTAAAAATGAAACAGCTCATAGTTGCAGTTGGACTGGCGCTTCTGGGACTGAGTATTTTTCATATGATGATAACAGATAATAACAGCATGATGAAGGCTGCATCGGATTCACTGCGGTCTGTAAAGGAGTATTACTCATGCATGAACTGATAGCGTGTACGGCTTCTGTGATCATTCTTACACTCTTTATAGCGCAGACCGCCGCGAACACCAACACTTTTATAGAAGCGGCTTACTGTGAAAGAGTCATATCCGAGTATTGTGAAGCGGAATGTTCAGAAGAAGAATTAATTGAAAAAACAGAAGAACTGAAGGCGGATCTTGAGAGGATGCCGGGAGTACGTGCTGAGGTGAAAGGCGGTAAACTTGACATTTATCTGGATGGAATAATAGGTCCGGCTGGATCGCTGGGAATAACGGATAACTCGATATGTGTAGAAAAGGAACTGAAATTTAAGGTGAGGGAGAACGAAAATGAACAATCTGATGATGACAGCGGGGATCTTGATGTTGCTGATGATCCTGAGCAGGATACAGACGGAAATGACTATCCTGCTGATCCAGGGAATGTGAATTATTGAAGACGAAAAGGGGGAATGCATAACAATGGATAAGAGAAAACATAAGGAAATACGGATGATAGCGATAGCGGCGGTGATAACTGCCGTTTTATCAATTACTGCAGGGGCAGCACTGGCTTTAGGAGAAGTCGGGAGCGAATTCGAAGTCTTTGACGGAGGTCGTATCATTTACGGACCGGGAGACGGAGGCTACTCCAACTCAAAAAAGACTGATCTGGAAGACGGCCTGGGTGAGAGATACTCATACTGTATACAACCTGAAAAGGATACTCCGGTCGTCAACAGAGTGAGGATAGCCAAAGTCATAGAAAGGGAAGACGGGATCGGCGAATGGGGAGCATTGAGGAGGATACTGTACTTTTCTCCGTCTTATCCTGGATATGATGATAATACCGGTGGAATCACCGGTGCATATTATACGGGAAATTTTTCGGAGGACTGGGGAATAGCTCATCTTGCCATGTCTTATGTCTTCAAGGGAAGACCGTCGGATATGGATACCTACAGATTTACGAAGGCCTCAGATCTGGGCGATATATGGACAAAGGCAAAAAAACTCGGAGAAGATATGATGAAGGAAGGTACGGCATGGGATGAAGCAGTGCCGGACAATTTCAGAGTATTTGTATCCGGAACAGAAGGATATCAGAGCATGGCTGTAGGAAGCCTTGAAGTACCGGGAACCTTGGTCATAAAAAAAGCGTGTACGATGGAAGAGATAACGTCTGGAAACGACAGCTATAGCCTGAAAGGCGCTGAGTATGAGATAAGGAATGAGAGATCGGAAACCGTCAAGGTGATCGCACTGGATAAGAATGGTGAAAGCGGGCCTGTAAGTCTTAAACCCGGCAATTATTCTCTGGTGGAATCAAAAGCTCCGGAAGGATACGCCGAGGACAACGCAGTGCATGATGTGATCGTTGTATCAGGCAGTGTTTCCCAGGTGGATGTCAGCGATACACCCATAACTTCAATGCCTGAAATAATACTCAGAAAAAGACAGGAAGGGTCCGGTGCGGATCACGGTGAAGGGGATGGTACGCTCAAAGGGGCGGTTTATTGCTTCGAATATCATGGCAGAGGTAACAATGATGAAAAGGAGCCATTGAGATCATGGTACTTTGAGACGGACGAAAACGGATTGATCAGCGGCAGGAACCCAATGTTTTCAGATGGATTCAAAAGCGACCCTTTATACCGCAATAAAGAGGGAGAAGTCATTTTCCCGCTTGGGATCTACACTGCGAGGGAAGTGAAGCCTTCTGAAGGATATCTTACCGATGAGAATGTATGCATTATGACGATAGCAGAAGACGGTACAGATAATGTGTACACCGCAGAAGTTACTCCGGCAGAGTCTTTTGAAAAGATAATCAGGGGAGGAGTCAGGATATCAAAAACAGATGCGCAGACCGGGGGGAAAGTTCCTCAGGGAGACGGCAGACTTGATGGAGCGGAATTCGCGGTAGTAAACCGTTCTGATTCAGCTGTCACGATCGACGGAAGGAACGTGGATCCGGGAGAGAAGGTTATGACGATAGTGACCGGAGAGAACGGAACAGGGGAGACTGCAGATAATGCATTGCCGTACGGAACTTACTCCGTCAAAGAGGAAAAAGCGCCTGAAGGCTATCTGCTGAACGAAAAATGGGAGCAGACTTTCAGTATAAGAGATGATAAGAAAATCGAAGACCTTTCAGAAAATTCGGCAGAAGATACCGCCATCAGATCAGGTATCATGATAAGGAAACTTGACGGAGAACTCATGAAGTCCGAAGCAGTAGGAGGAGCGTCTCTGGAGGGGATCAAAGTTATGATCAGGAACAGGTCCGCGAACAGCGTCCTGGTCAGGACTTCATTTGAAGACAGCAGTACAGAGGTCGAATGGAATAATAAAAAGGAGACTGACAGGCTTCTTAAAGAAGGTCTTCTGAAGATGGTCGCCCCGGGAGAAGATATCGGAGAGATCACATTAAGCTGGAATGAAAAAAAGAAAGCGTATACAGCGGGAACCTCCGGAAAGGATCTCCCTTACGGCACATACGGTATACGTGAAACTGTAACCAACGGAACTTATCAAAGGACAGACAGAGCTGAACATATCATCGAACTCAGAGCGGATGGATCAGTGTACTCGTATGATAACGGACATGAAGATATACTCAGCTTCACAGACCGCGTTTACAGGTCTGACGTCAAGGGGACGAAGATAAAGGATGCAACTTCAGAGAGGATGGCGTTCATACCTTTCAGTATCAGAAGTCTGACAAACGGTGAGACGCATGTGATCGTAACTGACAGGAACGGTTACTTCTTCACAGGAGACAGAAGGACGACGGATGAGCTGGAGGAAAATGAGAAGTCCGAAACTGAAAGGAAGGTGAATCATTTTGACGATCTTCTAGGAAGAAAGGATATAACAACCGAGGAAATAAGAGAGAGGGAGAATGATATACGACACGGGGTATGGTTTGGCACGGGTGAATACGGCAGTCTTACCACTCCGGAGGACGGGGCAGGGGCATTGCCTTTTGATACTTATATCCTTGAGGAACTCAGCTGTGAAAATAATAAAGGATGTTCGCTTCAGAGATTCATGTTCACGGTAGATGAAAAATCCCTTTCAGGTACGGTGGACCTGGCAACCATAACGGATGACGTGCCTGAGATAGGCACATATGCTGAATCGTCGGGTCGTAAGAAGGAAGCAAAGGTTTCTTCCAAGGTTTCGCTTACTGACGAGATAGAATACAGGGATCTGATGCCGGGGAAAACATATTTGGCTAAGGGTAGGCTGATGGACAGAAAAACCGGATCACCCATTAAAGATAAAAACGGAAAGGAAGTGCAGGCACAGACCGAATTCAAAGCTGAAAAACCCGATGGAAAAGTGAGGGTGAAGTTTGAATTTAAACCCGGAGACATATACGGAAAGGATACGGTAGTATTCGAGAAGATCTACGATGAGGATCTTCACCTGATAGCGGCCCATGAAGATCCTGAAGACGAAGGACAGACGGTAAGCTGGGAACAGAAAACAGAGGATAAGAAAAAGAATATACCCGTTACAGGAGACATCACCGGTATTTTCAACTGGATAGCTGCATTCATCATCGGAGCCGCAGCGCTGGCTTATTTGAAAATAAGAGAAAAAAAGACCCGGCTGTAATACCGGGTCATGGTTTGTTAAACGTTGAAGAGGAAGTTGACTATGTCTCCGTCCTTCATAACGTATTCTTTTCCTTCTGAACGAAGGAAACCTTTTTCCTTGGCCTGAGCCATGGAGAAGCCTGCTTCCTTGAATTTTTCATATGCTATGGTTTCGGCTCTTATAAAGCCGCGTTCGAAGTCTGTATGTATCTTACCGGCTGCCTTGGGAGCCTTAGTACCGCGTTTGATAGTCCATGCTCTGCACTCATCCTCTCCTGCGGTAAGGAAAGAGATCAGGTCGAGAAGGGCGTATGAAGCTTTTACAAGCTTGTCCAGACCGGACTCAGAGATTCCGAGTTCTTCCAGGAACATTGCTTTTTCTTCTTCGTCAAGATCTGCCATTTCCGCCTCGATCTCACAGCAGATAACTACGCACTGAGCGCCTTCATCCTTAGCTATCTTGTCTACCGCCTGTACGTAGGGGTTGGAGGAAGGATCTGCAAGACCGTCTTCGTCAACGTTAGCAACGTAAATTATCGGTTTGTTTGAAAGAAGTCCGATGGATCTGACGAACTCATACTCTTCTTCGTCGTCAAATTCCATTGCTCTGGCATTTTTACCCTCTGAAAGCCAATCGTAGACCCTGTTGAGTATCTCAAGTTCAGCTCTGGCTCCCTTATCGAATTTAGCAGTCTTTTCAGTCTTTGCGATCCTTCTTTCAAGGATCTCCATATCGCTCAGGAGAAGTTCAGTATTGATGGTATCGATATCGGATACAGGATCGATCTTACCGTCCACGTGGACGATGTTATCATTTTCGAAGCAGCGCACAACGTGTACGATAGCCTCGACCTCCCTGATATGACCGAGGAACTTGTTTCCAAGTCCTTCGCCTTTGGAAGCTCCTTTGACGAGTCCGGCGATGTCGCAGAATTCGATGGTTGCGTAGACTGTTTTTTTGGAGTTATATACTTCGTGAAGTTTGGTTATCCTTTCGTCGGGAACGGTAACTATTCCGATGTTGGGTTCGATGGTGCAGAAAGGATAGTTGGCCGCTTCAGCTCCGGCCTTGGTTATTGCATTGAAGAGGGTGCTTTTGCCCACGTTAGGCAGACCTACGATTCCTAATTTCATATATTCTAAATCTCCTTTATTTTCAATGGTTTTTCGGGTTTTGGGGACACACTCCGCACCAATTCCGCACCAATTTTTCGCAGCGCACCATTTTTAACTTGCCACATTGGTGTCCT
>Ga0256405_10005218_pt1 | contig 22911 bp, 26 predicted proteins | sample RumenRJG_02DNA_FD_189096 | JGI IMG/M metagenome (GOLD analysis project Ga0256405, IMG submission 189096) | Bovine rumen microbial communities from Lethbridge, Alberta, Canada - RJG_02 | ecosystem: Host-associated > Mammals > Digestive system > Stomach > Rumen | place: Canada: Alberta... | reverse complement strand
TCCACGCCAGTGAATTTACGATGTCTGTCATTATCAGCTAACAATACAGTAGGGGTAGTAGCCATAGTTATTGCTCTCCTTTCTAGATAAAGATGACTCCCTCCCCAAAAACAGGGAGGGAGTCTTGAGGTTATAATTATGTCAAGTTGGCACTCCAACTAAAGATATAGTAGTCGATATGTCCTGTACTGTGGACCTATAAGACATACCACTTCCATATGATGCCGTACCACTTACTGTAACAGTAAGTATTTCCGATGATATCTGAAAAGTTATCTCGAAGGAATGTGTAAATGTGCCAACATAAGTTGAACCAGTATTATAGGCTGATGTAAATGTTCTGGATACAACAGTATTAGCTATTGATAAATTAGTATCCAAATCGTATGTTACAACATGGTTTCCGCTTTGCTGTTTATCGTTTTGATTTCTCCATGTAATAGGCATAGTGATCGTAAAAGTTGATCCAATTAATGCTAATAGTCCTGTGTTTTGATAATTAGTTGTATATGTCCTTTTCTTTCCTGTTAATACCCCACTACCAATACTAGTAACTCCAACATCAGTAAAATCTGAAGTTCCTAAAGTTATTATACTTCCTCCACTAGATCCTCCACCCAGTTCAATTACTTCGTTATTATAATTACCATACCAAGCCGAAGTGAGTCCCAATGAAATCTGGCCAGCGCTTAGAAGGGCTGGTTTATCAGTATAATAAATTATAGTCTAAACATACACACGGCCGGAACCCATCCGCATACGAAGGAGCGCTGATGGTGCTTCTACCATCTGCATTCACAGTATAGACATCGCCGGAGTCATAAGCCGAAGACGTCCACCAGTATTGTGCAGATCCGTTATAATAACCAACACGAGTTGCGCTCTCAGAAGTATTTGCAGGGAAATAGTCAAAATGCATCTGTTCAAATGTTGTACTATCATAACTGGTATTCGTACCGAACATATGTGAATATGTAGGAACAAAAACTTTGCTAGTTACCCCTTTGCAGGTAACAGATACAAGTTGAGATTTAAACGTACTACCGAGATTGCTCTCAAAAGTGCTTGCAACACTAGCAAGTGTAGAACCACGATATGTTGTATTAGATCCAAATTGTGTAGTGGAATAAATATTTTTAAGCATAAGATACAAATATAAATTACTATAATCTTTATGTACTACCACCCATGTTTTATTATCATATGTATATTCTGTACCTAACGAAATTGTTTGCATTTCAATAATTTTACCAGCAGTGGAATGACCAGAAAAATAACTACTCATTTCACTCATTGTAATTTTCTTACCGGTAGTCGCAGAAGTATCATACAATACCATATAATCATTCGTAGCCAATCCACTTGCTGTAATTGTGTTACTGCTATTAATAAGCGAACCAATAGCTTTAGGTGCAGTAGTCTGACCAGTACCACCGTTAGCAATAGTTTCAGTAGAAGTTAATCTGCTCTCATATGAAGATAAATAATTTCCATTACTAAGTAATACGCATGCACTAGATGTTTCATAATGAATGGTATCATAATCAGTACCATTAAATCTATGTACTCGCTGTTTAATAGTTGCCATACAGTCTTTTCCTCCTTGAAAGTATATTAAACCCCAGCCATTAGAACCCCTAGCTTTTCAAAAAGAATAGCCCCTCCCATATGGGAGGGGCTATAATTAATTAATCTTCACTTGTATCTTCTCCAACAAGACTCTTACGTAAGCGTCTACGTTCAGACTTACTCAAAGCTTTATATTCAGCTTCAGTCATACCAGTATCGATCATCTTAGTTCCTTCTGCAGTGGTAACAGGAACCATATAAGTATCTTCACTAGAAGTAGTTACAAACTCAGCAGGTTCCTCTACATTACCAATAACAGTTCCAGCAACAAACGGAGCATCTACAGGAGTTTCAGGTGCTACAAAAGTATTACTATTAGTAGCAACTGTACCATCAGCAGAAGTAGCAGTAGTAACAACTACAGTTTCGTTGAAAGAGTCTTTAACCTCTTCCAGAGGAACAGTTTCAGTATCAGTATCCTTCTCAGCTTCCTGAATCATTGCTTCATCAATTTCATCAGGCTCTTCCTCAGGGATTTCTGCTGCCTTTTCTTCAAGAGTTTTTGTCTCCACCAGCGATTCTTCTTTTACAGGAGTAACAATCGCAGAATCCTCCTTGGGTTCCTCTTTGACCGGCTTAAAAATTACAGGGTCAGGTTCCTTCATCTCGCCAATACTGGTACCAGGAACAACTTTATTACCACCAGAGACAATATCATCATATGGTCTCTTATAGTTAGTCAATGTCAGCTGTACAGGTTCACCAACAGTCTTGTGAGTTTTAGGATCAACCTTTACCTCATAGATACTAAGTTTCTCATTACCAGTCTGAAGAAGAAGCTTTCCAATTACATCAATTGGAGTAGGGCAGGGCTTCTCCAGAGGACCATGAGTAGGACCAAAACAATACCGCATGGCATATAATGGTTTATACTCAGGAATGATAATATACTTATCTGCCATGATCTTCTTCTCTCCTTTAATATTATAATTTATCCAATCATAGCTCTCAAGGAGGCAATGGCGGATTCATTGGTAATAGGATTCTTGGTTTCCATTTCAGCATGGTCGCCTTCCTTCATACCAATACCAGCATCGGATCCATCGGAGCCTTCACGATACTTATCGTATTCAGCTTCATCCTTTTCGAGATCCTTCTTAGCCTCAGCAGTGGTCTCGAAGTCAGGCTCTTCAGTCTTTACATGATCACCTTCTTGGTAATCATTTGTCTTATTCTGGACGTCAACACTTTCACCAGAACCGAAAGAAGCATCCTCGAGCATAGCTCTCAAGGAACCAATAGCAGATTCATGCATAGCTTTCTTAGCCTCCTCTGTAGTTTCAAAGTCGGCGTCAGTAGTCGTTACATGATCGCCTTCTTTGTATGCACTAGGTTTCTTATTATCATCAGAGAAGTCATACAGATCTTCTCCATGTTCCATATCCTTATTTGCCTTTACAGGACAATCAGGCTCGGGGATTTCAGTATCAACATGGTTACCATCCTTCTCATCGCCAGTCTTGTTCTGAATGTCAACATTCTCACCAGAGCCATAGGAAGGATCTTCATTCATGATCCACTGGTTGACAGCTTCATCGATGACTTCTTCGACTTTGATATCAAAATCATCATCGTCCAGATCATCATCTTCGTCGACCATTTCCTCGATCTCTTCGTCGTCATAGTCACCCTTGGAAATCAGCTCATCGAGCTTCTTATCGATTTCCTTATAAACATCCTCAGGGACAGAATCGACATCGACTTCATCATCGAATTCATCTTCGGAGCCAGGAAGGACTTCCTCAACTTCCAGAGTAGATTCTACGATAAAACGATTCTCTTCTTCGTTTTTCTTTGCTTTATTAAATCTACGGTTGATTTCACCAAACATGGTTTTTAACCACCTTTCTTTTTTGGATAGGTTTATATTAATGTCCCGGTTATATGTTACTTTTGAATACCTTGAATATAGTCTCTGTAAGCATATAACAAGATAGGAATTAAGAAGTAATTTTCTGACGTAACAGTCTGAACTAATTTGATGTTCTCCCAGTCAATATCTTCATTCCAATACCAGGAAATGATAGCATTTCTGAGATTTGTATTTTTATCTCCAAGCTCAACACCATTTACAAATGTAACACAATCGCAGCTTGGAGAACTGATATACTGAGTCATAGACTCCTCTTCTTCATACTTAATATTATTCTTAAGTCTGTACATAAAATCATCATCCCATACAGGACAAGTATTGCACATTAAGTTACAATCACATTCTTTACCATAAGATTCAAAGTAATAAATGAATTTCCCATCGAACTTACCAATCCGAGGATCACGCTCAAAAGCTTGAGGGAATTTATATTCATCTACCTGTTTCTTATGATTACGTTCCAGTATTCTATATAAAATAGATCTCTTCATAGTATTTGGATCTACATATAGATCAGGAGATGATGCATATAATCTATCCAGGTTCATATTGAAATTATTGATAGCGTATGTCATGATATCATCATAGATTACCAAACGATTATCAAACATAATCTTCCATAAAACCATATCGATAAATCTATATTTGTATCCATCTTGCTCACTGACTATCCCATCATAGATAAATGTAGCATGTTCATAGTCATAGAATAAAGACGAATACAAATCCAATACATCAAGATAGTTCTTTACATGATCTTCAATTGTGAAATATGCTTCTTCCTCAATTACTAAAGTCTTATCCATTCCAATAGCAGTTACCGTTGTAAGATATTTCTTTCTTACCTGTTTTCTTAACTGCTTAATCATTTCAGGATCACGAGAATATAATCTGAAATTGATTTGGATAAATGGATTACTTCTAACTGTAACAGGAGAAGTTTCTGTGACTACATATAGGGCAGTAGTTTTATCTCCCTGGAAAATGAAGAAGTCATTTTCATGTGGCCAAATTGTATTAGGAAAAATAATACCCTCTGACTGAAAATCTTCTTCATGCCCTACCTCATCATCGAAGGTAGATTGGATTACCAATTCATTGATACCAGAGATTGGAAGGTTTGTAATCTCATCATAAATTACATGAGATTCAGGTCCAATATAGTCATCAATATTTCGTAACCCAGCCATAGTAGGAGTAGCATCAGGATCTATATGAAAGTAGTCAACAAGTTGCTGCGGAGTCTGAACTACCGTTGCAACATTGGAAAGTTCTCCCTTAATGTATAAGTCAGAGAAACGATTTAGAAGGCTCTGATTTTGTAAAATTTGCAAGTTATCTCACCTCCATGTCTAATATATAAATGTTCAACTTATCTATAAATATGCCCAAATGAGGTGATAGATGATGTATATTACTCCATATGATCTAGCAGTAGCAGTTAATGAATCTTCCAAAATGGAAGTTATTGGTGAAGCTGCTATCTCTAATATTTGTTCACAAATTCTCGATGAGGCTTACTATGGTAGAAAAACAGCTCAGCCTATTCTGAATGCAATGATTGATTGCTGTAAGCTTATCGATTCAGATCCAACTATTGCAATGAATCGGACTAACGAAAACATTGCATTACAGAAAGCTGTCCAGAAAGTGTTTGGTTTCAAATCCTGTACAATCAGATGGGAAAATCGCGGTATGATGGTTAAGGGTGCATATACATACCCTGGTAATCCAACTTCGTATGGTAGTAAACCTGCATTTAAATATGGTCAACACAAAGATGGCTTTTACGATAGTAAGCATGAACTTCCTGTGTTTATTGAGCTATCTAATAATATGTATGTGGAGGCTCATTTAACACCTGAAGAAATGACTGCTATCTTAATTCATGAGATTGGTCATAACTTTGACTTTACTCCTGCTACAATGTTTATGGGTTGGACCAAGGCTATCTTAGCAATCATTATGCTGATCAAAGGTCTTGGCGATGGATCGTGGATCAACACGTTAGTAAAAATCTATATGAGTAGTGATACCGGTAGAAATATTAAGCATTTCATTAGTAACATTGATGTTATCGTTATGAATTACGTTCCTCCTCTTGGTATTATCGGTAGAGGAATTCAGAAGATAGGTGGGTTATTAAGAAAGTTATTGAATCTCATTCTTTCTCCTACACAGCTTCTCGCTATTCCTGCGATGCTAATGTTTGCTCCGTTTATACATTTAATTTCTTTCTTCGGGAGAAGAAAAGAAATCTATGCTGATACCTTTGCTGCAAGCTATGGCTTTGGTGAAGAACTCGGTACTGGTTTAGCTAAGCTTGATATGAGTGTCACTCGTCTTGATGTTGCACCCAGTGGAACCATGATGGAAATCATGTACGACTTTGCTCAGTTTAATAGAGAATTCTTTACTATGTTCTGTGATATACGAGGTCATGGTAGTACACAGCAGAGAATGATCAGAACTAAAGCTAAGTTAGAGCGTGATTTAAATAACAATGACGTTCCTCCTGAATTAAAGAAAGAACTCCAAGAACAGATTAAGGATATGGATAAAGCATATAATGACTTTGTTAACTGCGATGAATATGAACAGAAGAACATCACCAGATTCTTCCGTGGACTTGTTGATCATGCATACAATGGAAAAGATTATGCATTCATTGAACCTATGAGAAATGGATTATATCCTGAATAATAAAAAAAAAAACAAACCCCGGGGAATTCCCCGGGGTTGTTCTCTGGCCGACGATTTTCAGTCATCGTCTTCCTCGTCATCGTCCTCCCAGTCGAGCTCCTTGATCTTGTCAAGGATCCTGGAGAACTTGTCCAGGTCCTTGGAGGACATCCGCGCAAGCTTCTCCTTGGCCTGCTTGCGCTGCAGGCGCTCCAGTTCCTCCTGGCGGGCATTGGCGATCGCATCACCAATGAACTCGCTGGGGGTCCTCCACGGTTCGCCCGTGAAGGGATTGATTTCGCGGCTGTAATCTCTGGTGCGGAACTTTGCCATAATAATTTCCTTTCTGCTCAGTTTCTGGCCTTTGAGCTTGCCATATGTGAACGTTGATTGTACTTACCCATCATAGCAATCTCAGCTGTACTCGTGTTCAACGAGAGCTGCGAGAATCGCCCAAATGATCTGCTTCATAATGTCACCTCCAGATTTATTTCTAGGTTTTGTTCACTAATATATTATGTACTCCAAAACCTGTCATTTCCGGAAATGAAATAGAGGCCTTTTCAGGCCCCTATTTTAATTCTACAGATTCTACTCGTATTTGGTTCTTACTATGACCAAAATCTTCAGCTATACCATTATAATACACAGTAACTGAGTTTAAATGCATATGATCTTTAGCATCTTGCATCAATCTCTCATATTTACCTATTTTAATTTCACTATCGGACCAAATATGTAAGTTCACATCAAGTAATCCAAATTGTCTGCTGGTATGTAATAGTGTGGTCTTATATCCAGAACCACAATTCGCTAACCATATCTGATTCTTTTGTTTCTTTCGTAAATTAGTATTCAGATATGCTCCTAGAATACTAAACGTTCCTTCAGCTATATTGATATCTACAGGATTTGGATCTAAGATATCCAATTCTCCAGGAATACAATATATCTTCATATCATCTTCTTTTGCTTTTCCTCTGATACGATATGTAGTATATCGATTTCCTGTAACTATCTTCTTAGTGATATCTCTACAGATCAGATAATCACTATACATGGATAAGAATCCAATGGTATATTCATCCAATAGATCACATTTATCTTCAGCAAATGCTAATCTATTAATACGATTAATTCGTAAGAATTCATATAACCCTAATTGGATTTTATAGTTTCTAAGATCCTGGAATTCAAAACTTGTACCTAAGCGAGTGTTGATATATTTTAGTTTTCCTAAATTATCAGATATCGCTAAGTTTACAAGTTGATATCCACGATTTTCCTTGGCATGAAATTTCTTTTCTAACCGAGGATTTACTTCTCTGTTCCATGCAGATAGTTCCATGAGTGTATCAATATCAGTACATCCCATAGTTTGTAAATCTTCTGTTCGTAAGAAACCAGAAGCTCCACAAGCTGATCTGAAACAGTGATACACCATAGGTTCACCAGGCTCTACATCTATCTTAATTGACATATTTCCTGGTTTATCATTCTTACCAGAGTCACCACATACCCAACAACGGATCTGGCATTGACCTCCTGAATCTCGATACCTAGGTTGAGTCTTTAGGAAATCACATACTTTTTCTAATCTCATTTATAACTCACCTTAATTGGAACCTTCCTACCAACTTCAGTTTGTTCTAATACGCATCTCATCCAACGTTTGATGATCTTATCTCGTTTCTTATCATCTTCACATATATCTGCTTCAAACTCCATCTGAAGCATATTCCATACACATAGCCTATCCCTATACGTTGGATCATTCCTACTCATGAATTTCGCATACGGACCTGTGAAAACAGGGCACAGTGCAGTGTTTATACCATACATTTCACCGATATACTTAAGTGCAAGACGTTCTGTCTCTTCTTCATCTTTTCCTTGTCCCATACGCATTACATATTTCTTTAGGTTTCGTTTACATACTTCATATGGGATATCATTATCCTCATGGCTTGGTAACCATGCCTGATAATTTCTGATATAATGAAAATATTCATGCATTATTGTATGATCAAATATCATTAATACTGCAATTGCGGTTGGATGATCACCAAACACTTCTTTTATATAATCCAGAAATACCTCTGGATAGATCTTCATTCCATAATCTCTAATTTCCAATAATTCATCATCTTCAAACCATGCAGTTTGAATCTCTGCTACAGTGAAGGAATCTTTATGCCTCTTTTCGTCTCGTGCATGAAGTACTTTATGTACAGGCGGCGGCATAATCGATGGACAATCTGGATAGTTTCCGATTAACCAGTTCCAAATTCGCGAACTTCTAGAATATACTTCGACCACCAATTCGTTCTTACTCATTTAAATCAATTCCTCCTTTTCGTACTAATAGTATAATATATATGTGAAATTATACTATTATTAATCTACCCATCATAGCTGAAATATGGCGACATTAATATAACGACATCGACGATAAAGGAGGTAGTCCGTTTTGAATACATCGGTAATTGAGACGTTAGTCTCTGGTCTCAGCTCCGACTTAACAGGCGCTGCTAAAGCTCGGATATTAAAAAGCATTCAAGCTGTAGATAAGCAACTTGAAGATGCTAAAAATAATAGAAACTCTTCTGTTGGTTTAGGACAGAAACCGAAGAATCCTATCAATACACCGAAAGGTGATATGGTGGATTCTCAAGTATATACAAGTATTGCAGATATGATCAATGGGCCTGTCAACAATGATGTTGGCGGGTTTAGTAATTTATTAGATTCTCTTGCGGCTAAGAACAAACGATATTTCACAATCATTAAAGATTATGAAATTATGCCAATCTTGATTCCACAGATCAATCGAGTATTGATGTTCTTAACCAATGAGTGTCTTTCTCCAGATATTCAGAATAAGCAAACATTCAAAGTTACTTATTTACCCGATAAAGATGATCATCGAATTCAAGCTGATATTACTCGAATTAAAGACGAGATGAAGCTTGATAACTTACTCAGAGAAGTTATTACCAATAGATACAAGCTTGGTAATGAATACTATACTGTAATTGATTATAATGATACTTATCAGCATATGCTTGATATGATGGAAGCAAAAGGATTGAATGAATCTACTGCTGGCATGAGTGATCTTGAATACGTTGGAGTTTGTTCCAAGAGTATGCAGGAGACAATCAATGAGTGTAGTATCAAATTAAATATCGATGCTCATGTAGAGAAAGATAACTTAGTAGAGCTTGCAAAACCAGTAGAACTTAACTTTGATAATTTAAATATCAAGATTGAACGTTCTAGTATGGTTGAATCATATGATGCTATCTATGGTGAGCTTCTTGCTGAAGCGTACAGCAAAGAAAATCGTTTAGCTAGATTAAGAAATGGTATTATGAATGAAGCTGTTGTAGACAATACAAAGCTTACTGATATTGTAAATCATATGAAAGCGAAGAAGCTTCAGAGATGTACGATTGATCGACTTGATCCAGCCAGAATGTTTAAGCTCAAGGTTGGAGGTAAGATCATTGGATACTTCTATGTAAGAGATATGGATGAGAATACTTCCAATGTTATCAACTTTGCACAGTCTCTGAAAGATCAGCTGATGAAATCTCGAGTAGCTAATATGAATACTGCTACTGCAAATGCTGAGGAAGTCATCAGTAAAGAATTAGCAGAAAAGATTGTTAATACATTCGACCCGAATATTGGTATTAATCGAATTGAAGACATTGACTTATTACATGATTATATTCGTAATACTGAGATCTTCAGAGGAAATAAAAGAATTACATTCTATTATGAAGATGAGATCTTTGATCTTTCTCGTACCGATGGTTCTCTGCTTACAAACGCAGTATTCTTTACGAAGTTATATGCTACACTATTGCTGAATAATATCATGACCAAAGTACTTCGTGGTCGTGGTAGACAGTTCCACTATGTTCGTACTGGTGTATCTCCGAGTATTCAGAGATATATCCAGAATGCGATTGTAGCATTAACTATGCCTGAAAATAACTTAGGAACATTACATGGTTCTTTTGAACAGATTCTGAATCCGTATAATTCTAGTTCTGATATTATCTTGCCTGTAGAAGATGGAACAGATAAGTATATCGAGACTGACTATGTTCCTGGTCAAGATGTAGATATGAACGATGAGTTCTTACGATTCTTATTGAATAGTATTGTATCTGCATTTGGTTTAGATAGTGCTGTAATTGATGCTACAAATGGTAACTTACAATTTGCTCGTACGCTGAGTATGGAAAGTTTGCAGATTTGTAATAGCATTATTAATGAACAGCAAGATCTTCATGATAACTGGGAAAGATTAGTATTAGAAGTTCTCCGTATTATGGGATCTGAAGATACACAAAGCGCAATTGATCAGAATATGATTAAGGTTGAATTCTTTGAACCTGAAACTTTAATTATTCAGAATACAATTGAAGATTTGAATAATGTAAAGAACTATGCTGAGAATATTGCTGATATCATTCCTGAGTTTAATGAAGATGGATCTGAAGTAAAACGCAGTAAATTTATTTACACATTCATTAAGGAACGTCTGAATATCGATTGGGATGCTTTGGAGAATCTGATGCAGGAGAATGCGATTGATCAGGTTGACGATCAGATGCAAGCTGAGATTCGTACAACTGCCAGAGAATACAAAGAGAATACACAGGAAAGAGAATTTGGTGAGAAATCCTACGAGGAAGAAACTTTAGCTGATGATTCTGAATATGGTGAATTTGAACCTGACGAATCTGATAATGATTTGTATTAAGAAACATAATAACCCCTCCCGTAATGGGAGGGGTTATATTATGCCGTGCCAAGAAATTTATAAGTTATATATTTACTGATTCCATATTCATAAAGTGACTTAGCATATATAGTCGTTAGATCTGGTGATATTGTGCATATATTATCATATGCAGTGCTATGGGCATTAGTATAATCACCTCTTGTTATAACAGTTAATGATTCATCAATAATTCGCAACCATAGCAGTACATATGTACCTTTATACTCAAGAAAATATAAAAAGTATATTGCATTATTAGGCACATTTATTGTTAGTGTTGTCGATGTCGTTATCTGTTTTGTAGTCCAACTATTAATATCATTTATAGAAACTAAATTCTCCCACCCACCACCTGAACTAAAAGGTACTACATTTCCAGAATAATTTCCATACCATGCTTTAGTCAGACCTAGCATGGTCTGGCCAGCGCTTAGAACCCCTGATTCTGGATGTGATTATATTTGAAGTATATATTATATAGATGAAAAGCCAGCATCTCTTTTCAGTAAACGGTTTTAATGAACGGCTAAGTCATTACAGTAAAAAGAAAATAACCCCTCCATAAAGGAGGGGTTATTTCCGTTTGAAAGGAGATGAAAGTGATGTTAAGAGTTCTAACTCCTGATGAGGTTAAGGCTCTTGGTCCCGTCGAATGGATCAAAGTTGAGCCTCAGGAAATCCATGAACGTGAGATTTCTGAACTAGAACTTCAAATGTTTAAGACTCGTCAAGATTATCTGACCAATAGATAATCTGAAAAAGAAATCAGTTCTGCTGGCTCTGGTTTCTTTTTATCTCCTTTTATTTTTGTTAATGTAATTGTATTAATTGATTAAGCAGGAACAACTTCACCAGCGCTATTCTGGATGTATCCTTCAGGGATATAAGCAGAGACATCGGAGACAGAACCATCACCCATGAGGAACTTACCGCCAGTAATGGTCATACCCCAATCTCTGACGGTACTCTTACTACCAATAGCTGCAGCAGCCTTGGTATTACCAACGTAGGTACCAGAATCAATTGTAACATTAGAATTACCAACATCCTGGTTACCATCGTCGACTGCACAGTAAACAGCATACAACTTACCAGTAACAGAGGGGTTGCCGGTGATATGGCACTCAGTGCTTACACCATCGTTAGTGACCCAGCAACCATAGTAGTTATCACCGATGATAGTACCACCGTTGATATAGAGCTTGCCATAGTCAACACTAACACCGCCCTTAGCACCATGGACGTTACAGTCGATAACCTGGATATCAGCGCCACGACAGATAATCGGATATCCACCAACGGTAGTAGCTCCAGTGAGAGTACAATTATCGAGTATGGCCTGAGCTCCACTGTTCAGGGTAACGCAAGCATTACCCATAGATCCGGTGTTGGTAGAATTAATAGTTGTCATACTAATAGACACGCTACCATTACCACGATCGACAATGGCTGCACCGTCTCCATTACCAGCATCATTAATAGTACAATTCTGAATCGTCAGATTAGCAGCACTATTCTTGGAGTTATCAATAATACCATATGCTCCTGTATTAACCTGATCAATAGTTCCGCCAAAGATCATCAAACTACCGTTGTTAAAGATGCAACGTGCGCCTTCCTTGTCCATGGTCAGAGTATAGCCATTCAGATTGAACTGAATCTCATACCCAGCAGGAATCGTAATGGTTTCGTTTACAGCACCATCGGCAAGCAGAACGAATTCAGCATGGGTAGGAGCGTTCATAACAGCCTCCATAAGACTACCATAAGCACCGACAGTTTCACCCATGGAATTCTTAACCTGGAACATCAGATTATAAACCATTTCAGCATCATCGGAGATAGGCAGAGTAATACCCTGATCCTTACCATCAACACTAACCTTCGGATAGTTATCGGTATCGGACCATTCGGGAGCACCACCAAGGGTATGAGGACCAAGGATAACAGAATTCTTGCCAATGTTATTAGCAAACTGAACATTTACATTATTGTAAGATTCAGTATCTGCATTGCATTCCATGGTCATAAGATAATCAGATTCAAACTGGTTATCAGCCACCTTAATTGTAGCAGAAGGACTACCAGGAACAGAAACTCTAGTTGCAGCATCATTCTTAAAGATGTTGTTAGAAACTGTAACAGTGGTATCATCCTTAAGAGCATGAATACTAATAGATCCTTTTCCACCATTGAAATAGTTATTGCTGATATAAGAACCATCAGCAAGTGGTTCACTAGCAGCAATCACAGAGGTCTCACAGAAGTAAGAATAGGAAACCATTAACTTGGTCTCACCAGAAACCGTGATACCCTCAGTCTTCGAATCAAGGAAACGACAGTTCACTACCTTAACAGACTGAGCGGCAATGATGTTAATACAGCTAATCCCTACAAAATCACATCCGTCAAACACAACGTCTTTACCAGGAGCGTTGACGGTAACAACTTCCTTAAAAACAGTAGCCATAATTACCCAACCTCCTGTTCATGATTCTGCGGAACACCAGCATTATTACCTGCAAGTGTAACAGCTTGTTCGACTGTAATCTCTTCAGTAACTTCACCTTCAGAGACTGCAACAATATCGTTCTCACTCGCTCCAGAGATCGCTTCCTGCAGAGAAGTAGTCTCATCATTCAGGTCGACCCCAATCGTGCTGGTACCATCATCGTTAGTGAAAGTTCCAGCAAGTGTATCAATTTTATCAACTTCGACTGCAATCTTCTCATTGGGAGACTGAGCATTCTCAAACTCTCCAACAATAATAGAGTGCACGCCATAATAAACAGAGGAGTCACGGAAATTACCTACATTATCAGTAGAAGGCTGATGTGTAGCTAAATTGTCATAGACAGATCCTCTGCGATTCTTGTTAGCTGCAGCGATTCTGAGAGAAAAATCCAGAACCTTTGCATTCTTAAGTTCAACCTTACCATGAGCAAAATTAAAGATGACCTTATCGATAACATCATCCTTATGAAGCGTATAGGTAAGATTCCCCTTAGTAAGCTTAGCTGCAGGAACAACAGTAGCTTTATAGCTCATAGGAGGTTCCACCTTTCGTATAAAGTTTGAGCTAAATAAATAGCTCTATTTATACGAATGTCGAGATTATTTTATCTTAATGATACTGCGATAACATCATGATATGATGTCCACGTTGAACCGGCTGCGCCGCGTTGATAAAATGGAGAAAACAGAACTTCAGTAGAAGCCATGCTGTATATTGTTGGAGTTCCACTATACACTGCAGTACCGCTAAAATACAATCCAGCATTTATGTATGGTCCGGTGCTATCATTACTAGCTCTTCCGAATATCCCAAAATATACAGTTTCAATAGAAGTTTTACTACTATTTAATTTAGCATCGAGGAAAAATGTTAAATATGGATTAAAGCCAGGAGCATATCGGACATAAGGAGTTTCTGAAAACGATGACCCGTTAAATTTTTCTGTATATATTCCACGGTGTGTATATACGTATGCAGGATCTGATCCAATGGATGTTACTACGTCATTACTATTACCAAACCACGCTTTAGTTAATCCAAGTAAGATCGAACCAGCCGTTAGAACCCCTAGCTTTTCAAAAAGAATAACCCCTCCCATATGGGAGGGGTTTAGATTCTTACTTAAACAGATCAGCCAGGGTCAGCTTAGGATCCTGCTGATACTTCCGCATGATGTTCATCCACTCGGTCATAGCGGCAGGATTGTTAATCTTAGCCTCGCTGGCGTACATGCTGGAAGCAGTACCAGCGTCAACATGCTCCTTCGCAGAGATCTCCTTGATCCGCATGCGATTCTTATAGAAGATATTCTCCTTGTTAAAAGTAATAGCCATAATACTTTTCCTCCTTAAGGAAATACAGATTTATCGTTACCAATGTCATCCCGACAATAGTAACCGATTTATATAATTGTTCAGGCTTGTACTTTGTTACAATTAGATCATATAACACATAATAACAGTAGTGTATGTTGTAAAATATAGCATATTATTAGTTATTTTAAATGTTCCATAATTTCCAACACTTTCCATATTGTAGGTTCTATTATCTATAAGACTAATCGGAAATGTTATTAAGTCATCAGGGAAATAAGAGCATTTATTATCTCCAATACCGTCTCTTTTGTTTGTATAGTAACATCTTATAAGTGTGGCATTTTCTAAATTTATAAATATACATTGATATTTTGATAAAAGTATTATAAATGATTTATTTTCTGTAGATGCATCATATGTAGTATTTGAACTGCTAAATGTTGTATAATATATGCTTCCCACCCCACCACCTGAACTAAAAGGGACTACATTACCAGAATAATCACCATACCATGCCTTATTTAATCCAAGCATGATCGAGCTGGGATTTAGAACCCCTAGTTTGATAAAAAAATAACCCCCGTAAGGGGGTTATTTTCAGTTAATCGTTCCTGTAGATATAGAGACCAACACCTACATCCTCATCCGTAACATTCATAGGTGTTATTATCGTTGCTCCATTCTCTCTATACCAGCGACTAACCTCATTCATCTTGCGTACTTCTCTGGTAAGTGCTTCATCAAGTTCCATCCAGAAATCTCTGACATACATGCTATAACGATAGTCATATTTCTCAGCTTCTTCCTGACTCATATGAATGAGATCATTCAGGCTCTTCCACTCAACTTTATCAGGATATTTCTTAATAAAGCATTTGACGTTGTAGCAAGCTCTGCCAACAACACCTTTTCTCATTGCCACATCATAGAGAATATTGGCAATCTGAAATCCGTGATACGCATAGCTTAATGTGGTAACAGTACACATGAACGATGTAAATTCATCGCGGATGAGATCTTCCATCTGCATGGTATCAATATAGACATCAGAATTATAATCATCTACCGGATCAATCCCGAACAGATACCTTTGTAATCCGATCATATCCTCGTTCCACTTATCAATCTCATGATCATCTTCATAATCACATGTAAGATTGATTGTATCGACCAGGCAGTTGATATATTGCATAGCACTGGCATATGCCCTCAAAGGTTCAATAAATCCTCCAAATAATCTTGCCATATTAGTTTCCTCCTTAAGTAATAATAACGGTTCTAACAGGTTTCAGTATACCGTCATCTTCTTTTTTCTTCAGTACAATATCTTCAGGAATTATTGGATCTGTATTAATCAGATCAACAGCATCATCAAACCCAGAATTCTCTCCATGATTATTCCGATAGTAATCTGATTCATTTTCAAATCCAGTAATATCCAGTCCATGTTTTGTAATCTTTTTCTCTTTCTTCTTTTCTTTCTTTTTCTTCTCGTCCGCTAGTTCTTCCTCGATGCCAATAACTGCACCATTCTCATCACGTATACCAAACATCTCATGGAAACGTTTTCTACGTTCTGCTAATAGTGTTTCACGCAGCTCTCGTTCCAGTTCAGAATCTCCAAGCTCTGCTAAACGTTCGCGTTCTTTCTGTCTATCATGTGCCCTTTTAGCTTTTTCTGGAATGTAGCTACAGTAGTGATTATAATAATCAATACCTTTTTCAAGCCTCTCTATACTGAACTCTATTCCATCGTATATCTCATCCGTCATGATCATATTCCTAAGTTTTTCAACTGGAATATCACCAAACCGATGTTCAAGCTCATTGATTCTTCTATAGTAGGTTCTGTTTGTCATACCCCACATATGCTGACAGAATCTCCATAAATCAGTAGATTTATATTTCTTCTCACGATACATCAAATAAACTTCCCAGAAATCGAATGGAAGTTTCTTACGTGGGCGACCAAGACGAGTTCGTTGTTTCTTAAATGCTGCTTTAATACCTTCTTGCTGTCGAGAAATCGTAGTTTTACGTTCATTCTCAGCAACAAAGGATAATACTTGCAGCATCATATCATTAATAAACTTATCCATGACATCATTGGAATCGCCAGCTGTATTTAACATTGGCATATCCAATACATGAATACCACAACCAATATCAACTGTAATCATCTTCCATTGATCAATAATCTCATCATAGTTACGACCGAGTCTGTCAATGGATTTAATTACAATCAAATCTCCTCTACGAATACATCGTATAAGTTTCTTATATGCTGGACGATTCAGATTCTTACCTGATTCTTTATCCATAAATATCATATTGATATCTACACCATAATCAGTCAAGGCAATAATCTGTCGGTCAAGCTTCTGTTGGGACGTTGACGTTTATTGTGCCATTACTTTTATAATGTAAACTAAGAAACCCGAGCGTAGGCGAATACCTGACCGTTCGGGTTCTTAATTTTACCATTATCATCTACATAAGGACGATTCTCAGCCCGTGTAGTATTTCTAGTAACTTGCATTCATATCACCTCCCTATATGATTATACAAATTGAACATTTATATACCGGAAGTAATATTACTATACGAGTGTTTCTAAATTATGTCATTTCAATTCATCACTTCCTTTTAAAATATTACTCAAAATCCAAATCCAAACAGCCTTTCCTTTCGCATAAAAACACCAACTGAATTGTTTGAATAGTTTACATTCATGCGTGTAGCATAGTTATAGCTCTATAGTGTATTACTTCCGTTTAATAATATAACTCTCCCTGGTATTCCAGGGAGAGTATTTTTATGCTTAAAAATCTTCTTCTCTAAATAAGCTTAATCCATAACTTACCCAGTATGTATCAACTGGAATAAGGTCTAATCCTTCATATATATCACATCTATACATCGCATACTCATCTACATTTTGCAAATTTAGTATTTCTTTACCATATTTAAATGTGGAATCATTTGTAGAAATTGTATGTATACAAGTCTTAATAAAATTATATCTTCTACCAGTTTGTAATCTATTATCGATAAATCGTTTAGCCTCATTGATTGCTAGAGTTTTGTTATTAAACGCCCAGCAGTAGAAGTCTTTAGATTGTACTAATGGTATATTATTTACATGATATAAATCATCATATAATAACACAGATACCAGAAATACTTTAGTCGTGATGTCTGATGGGTAAATAGACATGACTGTAGATGTTTTAACATCTATATCATCCATATCTATATACATATTAAGTTGAGGCTGATTACAATGAAGATCTCCCATAAACCAAAGTTCACCATCGGTATTATATAAATATGGCATGTCAGGAAACTTCATATTATATATCTCAAGTATTTTCATTTATAGTTTCTCCGTTAATTGATAATTATATTCATCTTCGGTTAAAGGTGTAAAATTACCACTGTTAAAATCTACTCTCTTGAGACTACCAAGTATAATTTTCTTAATCTTATTTTGCTCATTGATATCTCTACTATACCAATATCTAACTAAATATCCTTGATTATACAACACAAAATTAGCTAGATATGTTTGCATATCAGGATCGATCCTGCTAATATGCTCGTCATAAAATAATCTATCAGATGAATCCCAATATTTCTTATTAGTGTTATATACGCCTTCTTTTACAATAAGCGGGGTTCCATCCACACTGCTATATTTCTTAGCAATTCTACCTTTAGGATCACCATGAACAATTAGCTTCACAGATGGTCCATGGTACATATTTGTATTATTGACATCATTAGATGCTGACACTTCATCACGAATTAAAATTGTCTACTTCTTTCCTTTAGTGCTACCTGACATTAATCTGGTAGAACCATCAAGAACTGCTTTAAATTGATTCTCATCCAACACATCTAAGCTAAAGACGATATCAACATTACTAGCATTACGGTTCTCATTCATAGCTTCCATTAATTTATAAACATCAAACATAATAATACAGTCCTTTCATATGTGTTTACTATTATAATATATACGTGAATAATATCCCCTGGGAATTAACCCAGGGGATATTTATTATCTATTGTAATTGCTTGAGTTATAACCACTATCTTCGCCAGTCATAAGCTGGCCAAGGGTTTCATGCTCAAACTTCTTGTATCGATTTACCGCTGACGTGATATTACCATCTAAATGATTATCACGCAATCCTTCAGATAATGCCGTTACCAGATAAGCAAGTTCTCTGGTACATTTACCATTAATTCGATTAGAAATTTGCAATTGTGTTTGCTGTGCAGCGATTTCGCGAATAATTCTATTCAATGCATCGATAGCAGCAGAGTTGGCTTTGCACAAATCTTCAATCGTTGCAAGTTGACGCTTCGTCTTACTAGACTCGGCGTCATCAACTTTGCCCTCTAACGTTTCAATTTTTTCATTCTTCTTCTGACCGACTGTGAATTTCCACCCCAATACTAGAATAATCAGGGGAGTAATAATAGATAATGCCATATTAAGGACATTGTATGCACTAAATCCGTCCATATGATATCATCTCCTTCCTATATGAAATGACTTAGTCCATTTATAGTCCTGTTATGGCTATGTGGCTTACTCGTCGATCTCAGGAACTTCCTCATCTCCAACAGGAGGATTCTGGAAGTATGTAGAAGACTGGAAGATTTCAGGAGGATATGGAGAACTGTTTTCTCCAGCAACTGCAGACATCAACATCGGATAGATCACCCGAAGAGATTCTGCACCATCGAAATCTTCTTCTTTAAGTTCCATCCGAGCAATCAACTCAGAAAGATTCAAAGAAGCTACATAGAAATCAGTCAGATTTTCTCCTCTAGCTTTAGAGGTCAGTTCAGCTACAAGGAAGGTATACATATCCTGATCGGCTTTAGCAGCTTCCATAACTGCGTTATAATCATCCAAACTGATAAACATTAAGAAAGGAATGTAAATTCCATCCTTAAGAAGCTTGGAAGTAATTTCCTCAATTACAGGAGTCTCCTGTCTGGTAGCATCATCGTAATACGGAAGATTCATATTGTAACTTACACTGCTGCCAAGACTGGCAACCTCAATGCACATACTCTGATACAGGAATGGGAGAACGCCTTCATCTCCCTCAATAGCAAATGCAGGCTGAAGAGTTCTGTCAGTTGCCTGAAGATATGCCTGTGTGCGGTTCTTAATGAACTGATGCCAATCTGCAACACCATGCTCTTCTTCATTCTCCGGATTACTTACCGTTCTGGGCAAAGCTACATTCACCAGTCTTGCAAACTTGCTTTCACCCTGCATAACTTCATTCATAATAATAGTCATAAAATAATACTCCTTTCTGATAAAAAGAGATGGCCCAAGTTAATGGGCCATCTTTTTGGCTTCTTTAATCATTGCTTCCTGTGCAGAGAATGCTTTCTTACCTTTCGTAAGCTTCACCATCTCATATCCATAATTCTTTAGTATCTTTCTACGGTTGATCGTATCTTCCAGATACCACTTAATATGATTCTGAATACGAGCTTTGATTTCTTTATTCTCTACACGGATCAATAATTCATTTCTCAGATTCAGATTCCGATACATAATATCGGAACTACCAATGAAGACTCTTGCTTTCAGACCTTCTCCAAAGATATAGACTCTGGAATGTTCTAAGAATCTACCTACAATGGAATAGATTTTAATGTTCTTCATTGGTTCCAGTATACAAGCTCCTCTGATGATAAGACCTACTTTAACTCCAGCTTTCGCTGCTTCCACGATCTTATTTGCAACCTTGTCATCAGTGAAACTATTACACTTACAGATAATATACGCTTTCTTTTTATCTTTCGCCTTCTTTATCTCTTTGTCTATCTGTTCCATTAATACATCTCTCATATTATATGGCGCATATGCAATATGATTCGACTTGAATGGTTCTTGATCGGAACAAAGCAGATTAAAGAATCTAACCAGATCATATCCAGTATCTTGTTTAGCAGTGAAATATGAATAATCGCTATACTGCTTTGCGTTTGATTCCGAATAATTTCCAGTTCCTACATGAGAATATATTTTCAGTTTACCTTTTTCTTTCCTGGTAACAAGACACACTTTAGCATGTGTCTTCAGATTTGGTTTCGTATATACAATACGAACTCCACCTTCTGTTAAGATTCGACTGATCTCAATATTGTGATGTTCATCAAATCGAGCCTTCAGTTCTACCATTACTGTTACCAGTTTACCATTATCTGCAGCTTTCAACAATGCAGTAATAATTTCACTATTATCAGAAACTCTATATAGAGTAATTCTGATACTGACTACATCTTTATCTACAGATGCTTCTTGTAGAAATCTCACCATAGAAGCTTGAAATGATTCATATGGATGAAATACTAGTCTGTCATCTTCTTTGATATAGTCAAAGATGTTTCCTTTTGGAAATGTGTTATATGGCTCAAACTTACGAATTTTATTACTATCCGAATAGATACCCGAAGGCATCTTCTTTAAATGCGAAAGCTGAACTCGATTGCCTGTCAACACCATAGTCTGCGGGGTTATCGGCAGCAATTCTCTCAATTTCTTAATGAGTTTCTTATTGTTTGTACCGATTTCCAATCGAGTAATCCACGAGTTCTGTCTCTCGAATAGCGTCTTGGATACTAACTCAATTGGATCCATATACTCACTTGGCTGAATATACACTTCAGCACTACGAGTAATTGTAAATGGACAACTATTGATAATCTTTCTACCATTGAAGATATACTTCAAATTACTTTGAATTAAATCCTCTATACTAATACAGAATTTATTATCCTTCACCTGGATAAAACGATCTAAACTTCTTGGAATTTCAATATAGTTCAGTTTCTCATTCTCATCCTTATCTTCTGTAATCACTAAGATATACATACCTGCATGTAAAGACAACGTCTTCTGCTTTGTAATTGTCATTACATTCAGGGTTGGATAGATATTTTGCTTGAATAATTTATTTACCCATTTAGTTGTCTTCTTATCTAACTTACTTACTGGTCTGATCAACTCACGAGAAGAAATAAACTTCTCACAAGTTTTAGTAACCTTATCAATATGCTTCTTGATTGCTTCTGTTACTCGTGTTAACTCCTTCTGATTCAGACTATCTATGCAAGCTGGATATCGCACTTGCATAAACTCATCCAAATTACTATTCACAATTCCCAGGAATAGTACACGTTCACCCAGAGGCAACTCATCTCGAGACGCCTCATCTAACACTCGTTCATTGAAAGATAGCCAAGATACATCTCTCAATAAATACTTCATTGTAACTCCCTCCATTTACCAATTTCTTTTCTTACAGATCTATCATACTATTCAATACTTCAATTTCAGCCTTATACAAATCAAATTGTTCTCTAACTGATACCAATAATGGTAATAATATATTATCGGCATAGACATCTTGGTCAGGGACGCCTAGTTTACCAACAATATTTTTTATCTTCTCTTCGCTTGTGTATTCTATTGTATGTATCGTAAGGAGATTAACACGCTTCATCAATCCCCATACGAATGATTTACGAATCTTGATATCTTTTGTATTCAATAATAGCTCATGCATAATATTGATTCTCTGACCTATCTTCTCATCTTTGATATTAATCTCAATCCAATATGTCATTAGCTTGTAGATATCTCTAGGTCTGATAATATTCCAGAGATATCTTTTCTTTACAAATAACCCTTTCACACCAGCATTCATTAGTGTATCCATAACTTCACAGAATACATTCTTATCCTGTGAGTTAATTGCTTTCATAATCAGTTTATTCACCTGAATGAAATTCATAATCATTTCACCTCCACCATACTTATAATATATACTTATATTTTCAACTCATTAAAAATAGAAATGGTTATCGTCGAGCAGGCCGAAACCCACCCGACGATAACCGAAAGGAGAAAAAGAAGAAGCAAAAAGATGCAAACACTCCTCAGTTTATGAGAGGAAGAGTACATAAGGAGTCAACAACCATGAGCAAGAACTGGAGGACACGAATTCTATGGAGGTAATGTCAACGATCGGAGGTCAAAAACTGAGGCGGGAGC
>Ga0256405_10005217_pt1 | contig 22920 bp, 14 predicted proteins | sample RumenRJG_02DNA_FD_189096 | JGI IMG/M metagenome (GOLD analysis project Ga0256405, IMG submission 189096) | Bovine rumen microbial communities from Lethbridge, Alberta, Canada - RJG_02 | ecosystem: Host-associated > Mammals > Digestive system > Stomach > Rumen | place: Canada: Alberta... | reverse complement strand
AGTGCATCCGGGGTCAGCACGTCGTCATGGTCCAAAAGACCTATGTAGTCCCCTGTAGCCTTCTCAATACCAGGGTTGGTGTTCTCAGAGATTCCGCCATTTTTCTCAAGTCTTACATACTTGATCCTGGGATCCGCCTTGGCATACTCAGAAACGATCCTGCCTACAGCAGAACCCCCTGCAGATTCAGCCCTGTCAGCAGACACCCCTGCTGCCCCAGCAGCACCCTCAGCACCACCATCCGCCGGCGAAGCATCGCATAGCACCAGCTCCCAGTTGCCATAGGTCTGGTCAATGACCGACTCTATCATCTCCCGCAAATACTTTTCCGGGGTATTAAAAAGAGGCACCACTATGCTGAAATGCAGCAGGCACCCCGATTCTGTAAGGAGCTTGTACTCCTGTCTCTGTTCTTTTAAAACCGCCTCTGAAAGTGGCACGAAGGTATACTTATCCCTTATCGAAATCTGCACCCTCTCAAGGGCAGCAAAAAATGCGGCCCTATAACCATTGCGCCTTGCGTATGCAATTGTTTTAGAAACCGCATTCATTATGCTCATAAAATTTCCGCCTTATACAAGGATGTTCCGCTCTCGCTCCGCTGACTGGAGCCAGGTTTTCTTAGCCTACAATCGCCTTAACCGCAGCTGTAAGCTCATCCTGTAATTTTGCTGCGTCAGCAAGATCTTTTCCCTTAACGCCCATGTAGAACTTGATCTTGGGCTCTGTTCCTGAAGGTCTTGCACAGCACCATGCATCATTATCAAGTGCGAAGTAAAGAACGTTTGATACAGGAAGTCCTGTTGTTCCCTCAGCGCCTGTAGCCATGTTCACAGTCTTACCAGTCTTGTAATCCCTGAACTCCTCAACCTTCCATGCGCCAACTTCCTTAGGAGGGTTGCTGCGGAGCCTGTCCATAAGGGCTGCGATCTGCTCAGCTCCCTCTTTGCCCTTCATGGTGATGGAGTACTGACCTTCCTTGTAGTAGCCGTACTTCTCGTAAATATCGATCATTGCATCCCAAACGCTCTTGCCCTGCTTCTTGTAGAAAGCAGCAAGCTCGCAGAGCATCATAACTGCAACAACAGCGTCCTTGTCTCTTGCATGAGTTCCTGCAAGACATCCATAGGACTCCTCAAGACCAAATACATAGTTGTAGGACTGGCCGTTCTCCTCAAAAAGCTTGATCTGCTCTCCGATGTACTTAAATCCAGTCAGAACCTCGATATAGTGAAGACCATATGCCTCAGCAACAGCCTTAGCCATATTTGTTGTAACGATAGTTGTAACGAAAGCAGGTCTCTCTGGCATTGTGCCTGTAGCCTTGCGCTCTCTTAAGATATATTCACCAATCAGCATTCCGGACATGTTACCTGTAAATGGTACATATTCACCTGTCTTAAGGTCTTTTGCATAGATTCCGAGTCTGTCTGCATCAGGGTCGGTTGCAAGTACGATGTCTGCATCCTTTTCTTTTGCCAGCTTGAGAGCAAGCTCAAAGGCCTTAGGATCCTCAGGGTTAGGATAATCAAGAGTTGTGAACTCTGGATCTGGCTCTTCCTGCTCAGGAACAACGAACACGTTCTTGAAGCCAAGCTCCTTAAGGACACGCCTAACCGGGAGATTACCTGTTCCGTGGAAAGGTGTGTAAACGATGGTGAACTTCTCAGCCATCTCGTCAATAACATCCTTGTGGATGATCTGCTTTTTAAGCTCAACCATGTACTTGTCGTCGATCTCCTGACCGAAGCTCACATAGAGCCCCTGAGCGATGGCGTCCTCTTTTGACATGGTCTTAACTTCGTGATAATCAGTTATTGCCACAACTTCGCTGATGATGCCGGTGTCGTGAGGTGGTGTTACCTGAGCACCGTCCTGCCAGTAAACCTTGTAGCCGTTATATTCTGGAGGGTTGTGAGAAGCAGTTACCATAACGCCTGCGATGCATCCAAATTCCCTGAGAGCAAAAGAAAGCTCTGGTGTAGGGCGAAGGATGTCTGAAACATAAGCCTTGATGCCATTAGCTGCAAGGCAAAGAGCTGTCTCATCTGCAAACTCCGGTGAAAACTTTCTGCAGTCATAGGAAATGGCAACGCCCATCTTGGCTGCGTTTGGTCCGCCATTTTTCTTGATGTAGTTGGCAAGGCCCTGTGTAGCCTTACGAACAGTGTACTTGTTCATCCTGTTTGTACCTGCACCGATAACGCCGCGAAGTCCGCCAGTTCCGAACTCAAGCTCTTTATAGAAACGATCCTCAACCTCTGCCTCATTGTTCCTGATGGCAAGAAGCTCGTTCTTCGTCTCCTGATCAAAATAGTCGTCGTTTAACCAATACTCAAACTGCTTTGTTGCTTCACTCATGCTCTTTCCTCCTATTAAACGCAGTAAACGCCCGAAAACGGTTTCTCGGACGTTTACAGTATACCATAATTAAGCTGCAAGTGGCACATCAGGCAAAAGAAATATCGCTTAAAAGCCCAGATATTCCTTTCTCCAAAAATTTCAAAAGACTCCTGAAAAGAATTGGAACTCCGATCACGAATAAAAGGCAGACAATCTTGCCCGCATATCCGCCAAAATCAAGATAATCTCTGTATATATTCCTAAACAGAATATGGTACAGATATATGTCAAAAGAGTGCTTTCCTATGTAACCCACCCATTTTAAGACATATCTAAATGGGTCTTTTGGAATTGATTTCATAACTGCAACTACACTTACGAAGAAAAAGAAAAGAATCAGGACTTCAAGGGCATGGGCCCATGTAAGATCAACCTTCTCTCCGTCAAGAATTGGTGTAAGGCCAATGGCATAGCTCCTTTTCACAAATACATAGTGCCAGATGATCAAAAGGGCTGTGGAAACCGCTGCAACTGAGTATTTGTACCGTAGGCAGAACCCTGCCATTCGCAGATTCCAAAGGCACATTCCTGCAAACCAAAACAATAACCAGATTCCTGCAAACAAATCTCCGCCACCGATCTCTATGTCCAGGATGTTTGTATAGTGTGTCGAAAGGTAGCAAATGCATAGGACTACTGCCCAGACGACGATGTACCTGACTGCTTTACCAAGCCCTGTGCCCTTATCGCACCAGTGTATAACACCAATGAGAACCGGTGTTACAATAAGCAGCTGAACATAGGCCGCAACGTAGTACATGGGGCTTACCGCATTGAAATGAATCAGCGCGTCCAATATGGTCTTAAGGTCAAAAAAACGCTGTTCCCACACACAGCAGATGACCGTCGCTACCACATATGGCAACAGGATGCTCTTTAACTTTTTGGGCAAAAGAAACTTCCCACGCCTGTCGTATGATGCAATGGCATTGTATCCGCCGATCAGGATGAAAAGAGCTACCACAAACCTGCAGCTCTCATAAAGAAAATCGTTGTCATAAGCATATCCAACCACATGCAAAAGAACTACACCCACAATGCAGACTGCTTTTGCAATGTCGATCCAGGTTTCGTTCTGACTATTCACCTTTTGAGTTTCTTTGCCGTTAGCCATTAAATATGCCGCCTTGTTAATGAATTTCTGCGTTTTTAATCTTTCTCTTACTGAACTCTAAGGCTTGAATATCCTTCCACGTTCAGGCTGTAATCGCTCCTATCCAGTGAGAAGTTTGGATTGTAGTATGGATCGCCCTTTTCAAGGACATCCTTCCACTTGGTCCTGAAGTGCTCTGACTCCTTGTCGTAGCGGGCTGCGTTCTTGCCCTCAAGGTCAAGGCCTCTGGAGAGGGACTCATAGTGATACAGCTCAGCAAATGGTGTAAAGACATTGAGGTAGCCCTTTTCTCTAAGTCGCAGACAGAAGTCTACGTCGTTTAAACTAACAGCAAAGCCTTCATCAAAGCCGCCAACTTCGTCATATTTTGCACGGCTCACCATAAGGCAGGCCCCTGTAACTGCACTTACATCCTGGGCATAGCAGAGCCTTCCCATATATCCAAGGTTCATGCCAGCCTGGCCATAGTGTGAGTGGCCTGCTGTTCTGTGAGCGCCAAGTCCAAGAACAACTCCTGCGTGCTGGATCTTGCGGTCAGGGAAGTAGAGCTTGGCTCCTACCGCGCCAACATCTTCGCGCTGAGCGTACATAAGGAGCTCCTCGATCCAGTTAACTGTGATGACCTGTGTGTCGTTGTTAAGAAGGATCACGTAGTCGCCGTTGGAATTCTTAACACCATAGTTTACAACTGCCGAGTAGTTAAAGCCCTCGGATGAGGCACTGTCTGCTCCCTGCTCGGCCTTCCATGCTGTGTAGTCCACAACCTTTACAATATCCTTAAGGCCGCCGTTTTTAAGCTCCTCGTAGTAGCCTCTGATCTCGCTTCCCTTGGAGTTATTCTCCACAACGATTATCTCGTAGTTGTCGTAAACAGACTTCTCATATATAGAATCAATGCACCTCTTAAGGTCCTCTGCATGCTCGCAGTTAGGGATCACAATTGAAACCTTTGGTGTTCCCTTAACCTCATAGGTGATCTTGAATATTGTCTCAAAAGCCCTTGTGCTTGTTATCTTAAAGTGATCATAGCCATGGCGCCTTAAGTGGTCTGCCACAGCGCCCTTTGCTGCCTCAATGGCATAGGGCTTGGCTGAAATATCTGAAGCAACTGACGCCGCATGACTTCTCCAGTAGTAAAGAAGCTTTGGCACATGTACGATGTGCTGCGCCCTGTCAGTAAGACGCAGGATCATGTCGTGGTCCTGGCTTCCATCAAACTTAGGCCTGAAGAGCTCTGTTCCATCAAGAAGAGACCTCTTAAATACGCTGAAGTGACAGATGTAATTGTTGGCCCTTAAGTTATCAATCGCATAGTCAGGCTTAAAGTGCATGGTGATCATCTTGTTGATGTCATCATTTTTAAAGGTTGTCTCGTCGCAGTAGATGTAATCTGCATCCTGCTCATTGATTGCCTTGACATACCAGTAAAGAACTTCCGGATGAAGTATATCGTCATGGTCGAAAAGACCTATGTACTCCCCATCAGCCAGCTCCAGGCAGTGGTTGGTATTACCTGCAATACCTTCGTTTTTAAAGAGCTTCTGATACCTGATCTTGCAGCCATCGTTTCCTGCTCCAGCGCCGCCCTTTGCCCTTGGATCTGCCTTGTACTCTTCCACAATACTCTGCACCAGCTCCACATGGTCATTGTCTGAGCCATCAGCAAGGCACAGCTGCCAGTTCTTGTAGGTCTGATCAAGCACTGACTCGATCATGTCTCTTAAAAACTTTTCAGGGGTATTGTAAAGCGGCACCAGGATTGAGATCTGAGGCATTTTCTCAAACACAGCATTTTCCTGCTCTTTCCTTGTCTCCTCAGAAGGGAAACTCTCCGTACCATAGTGAGTCATAGCCTTTTTCTCAATCTGCTTGTACTTGATCTTGGCTATAACTCCCCGAAGAGATCCCTGGTTTCTGATGCGATCTCTCTGCCTTATAACCCAGTGCATGGCGTTTCTTGCTGGTGTTGAAGCCTTCCAGATAGGATTGTTCTTGATCCTGTTAAGTTTGAACTCGAGCTCCTGGTTCTTGTCTTCAAGTTCAGCAATTCTTCCAGCAAGATCAGCTGTCTTCAATTTTTCCCGCTCGTAAGCGGCCTTATAATCCAGTTCTTCTGACATTTATCTCTCCGGTATTTTCATATTTTTAGCAAACCACTGAAAAAGCCTTTGTTCAGCGTTTGAAGGTCTTTGTTCAGCGAAGGTAAATCTTTTTCAGCGAAGGTTTCTTTTGCAATTTTAACAAATCAATCAAAATTTCCAATACAGCATGGGTTTTTCCATCAAATTCTTAGCAAATCAGCTGTTCTTGAACGTTCGACATGGGTTTGCCAATATTTTTTCTCAAATTTCTTAGCAATACAGCTATTATTGAAACTCTGACATGGGTCAGGAAAAAAGTGTCGCTGCCGTGGTGTCTTGTCGTAATCCCGAACGCCTTTTCAGGCCTCCACACTGTCAAAATTTGCAAAAGCGAAAAAGCAACAGTGTTTCCAGCATCATAATCAAATTAAAATTTGCAAATCAGGCCCGTTTTTGAGATTATCAGACACAAACAGCCTGATATTATCGATATCTCGTCAATTTTCGCTAGATTTACACTGTTGGAATTGCAAAAAAAAGCAATTTCAGCAGTTTTCGCCAAATCCCAAGGCTTCCCAAAGCATACCATACGCTATCTCCATCAGTTTGTTGCCTTGATCTTCAAAATATTTGGAACCCAGTTAATGAGCTTGAGCCTGCTGGTCTTGTCTATGGCCAGCATTCCGATCTGGTAGTATCCAGGTGGCAGAAGCCCCTTCTTGATCCTGAGCTTATAACCGGTAAGGTCCACGTTCACCTGATCTGCCAGCCTCACCCTGATGTCAGGGCGATACCACACGTAAGGCGCAAAGCTATACACCTTGGGGCCTACAGGACCAGCGCCATCCTCATACCTCTGCACAAGGCGCAGCAGCAATCTCTTTTCAAAAAGAGCGTTGTCTGAACCAATGACAAAGCTGTATCCCTTAAGGAAGTAACCTTCCTCATTGCTCTTGGCTGTAACGCCGTAGAGCCAGTTGTCCATGGTTCCGTTGTACTCACAGCCAATCCTGAGGCACTGATCTTCCCTGGCCCCATGGATACCACGCTCATGGATGCTTGCTGTGGCAAATGGTATATCCTCAGGAGCGGTGTAGTCTTCCTTAGGAATAATTGCAGAAATAGTCTCATCCTCAGTAAGGTGAGGTGAGTAGAATGGATCCACGTTGTAGAGGTGAGCATGCCTTGTCATAAGAGTATCCCCTTCAGCTGCAAGCCTCTCCATCTTCTTGGGATCAAGGTTATCAAGGCCCCTTGTAAGGGACTCGTGATGTGTCAGATAAATGTGATTGCAGCACACATTGTAGTAGCCCTTTTCATGCATGCTGTAACAGAAATCCACGTCATTAAAGGCAACCTTAAGCTCCTCAGGGAATCCTCCAACATCATTAAACTTCTTGCGGCTCACCATAAGGCAGGCAGCTGTAGCTCCGATCATGTTGTGGATACCGCGGTTGTAGCCAAAGTAATGGCTCTTTTTGTCGTGCATCTTCTGAAGCTTGTGGACAGGGCCGCGGCGAACATTAGCAATTCCTGCGTGCTGTATAAGGTCTGTCTCAGGGTAAATGAGCTTGGCCCCAACAACGCCCACATGCTTAAGCTGAGCTTGAGACAGCATCTCACGCATCCAGCCTTCCTTGACGCACTCAATGTCATCATTTAAGAACAGCAGGTACTCGCCGTTTGAATTCTTGGCACCCTGGTTGCACATTGCAGAGAAGTTAAACTCCTGGGTCTTGTAGATATAGTTTATCTTGATCAAGCCGTTCTTTCTTTCTGCGCGGCTTGCATAAACGCCGTATTTAACGCGGTTTGCTGCGCTGCTTCCATTATCAATTATGACGATGTCGTACTTGATGTTGTCATCGCCTGTGGTTTCAATTATTGAATTAAGGCACTGCTGCAGTACCTCTGGGTGATCCTTTGATGGAATGATGATGCTGACTGTTGCTGGAGATAACAGCATATGCCTGGATGTGTGGAAGCTCCTTCCGTAGAACACATCCTGCTCAGGGTTTCTGTGGAACAGCACCTCCCTGATATGACCAATTGGGAACTCAAGGCCTGTTCTTTTTCCGAAGGCATGTTCATGAATTGCCAGCATGCAGAACAGTACGTCTGCAGACAAAAGAGATGCCTCAAGCCCAGTCTGCTCAACAGAGCCCTTCTTGTGGGCAGTTCCGCCCAGCATCCTTACTGCGTTGTCGTACTCTGCAGCTGCCTCATGCATGGCTACAGCCCTGCAGGCAAAAAAGCTGCCGATATAGAAAGCATTTAAGTATGAATCAGGGGACCAGTCAGGCTTAAAGTAAGGATGGATGTACTTTCCGCCCTTTCCAAGCTCGTCCTCATCGCCATAAACCACGCTTATCTCAGGGTGAGCGATGAAGTACTGCTTAACAACCTCAGAAGCCTTCTTCACAAGCTTGCCCTTGGGGCTTACAAAGAGATAGACAGTTGTCTCATCCTTCTTGTTGTCCTGTACTTCCCAAACCTTGCCGTAGGGCACAACCTTAACATTTGGCTCAGGTAGTTTTTTAGGCACAAGCTCGCCATTTTCAGCAGTCTCGTACTGAACCGGAGCCTCTGCCGCCTGAACAGGCTCTTTTTCCCTTGCCCTCTGCCACTTGTCGTAGGCAGAAGCCTTGGATGCCAAGAGCTTATTGTATTTGTTTGTCCGCTTTCTGATAAGCGTACCCTTAGCAAGGTCTTTTAACATATCCCCTTAATCCCACTCCTCGTCTTTGTAGAAGCGCTCCTCGCGCTTTTGTCTGATCTTACCTTTGATCTTACCGATGATGCTGCCCTTCTTAGCTTTTTCCCCCTGGGGCTCATCGGCGTGGATTGACTCTGCTACCGCCTGCGCTGCATTTGCAGGAACAATAGTGGTTAAAAGAGTCAGCTTTAAGTGATTTCTTTCCATCTTGCCCGCCTCATTTTCAAGGCCAAACTCGATGTTAGGATCATCACTGTTAAATACAAATGAATCGTCAGATATCCACTGGCCATTAACCGGATGGATACTGATATTGCAGGTGCTGTCTGAAATAGGCTTGTCGTTCCAGGTCGCGTCAAGGATCGTCACAATGCACGGTGCAAAGGCAGGATCCACCCTGACAGTTCTGCAGTCCCCTGAAATCCGAAGATCAAGGCTTATCTCGTTCTTCTCATCGTACTGTTCCTCCGGGAAGAAAGAGTCATCCTCTGAATATCCTTCACCCTCATCCAGATAAACCTGAACGCAGTCATCTGGCCTTGCTGCATCTGCGCTGCCCAAAAGCTCTTTTGGCACAAGGATCTTACGGCCAATGCCGCGCCAGATCTCGACCATGGACTTGCGATTTCCTGTAACATATTTCTGGAAGGCGTACTCCTCTTCAAGGAGATCCTTCATCTCTTTTTCTGTAAGGCCAACCTTCTCATAGACAGGCTTAACATCAAAGTGCTCTCGCTTTCTGTCCTCAAGCCTGTAGCAGTAAATGGCGCGCCACAGCTGGTCCTTTACCGGAATGCACTTTCCGTAGGTCCACTCGTAGTCAATGATGGTCCAGATAGGGCCGTTGACCATGATATTGGAAAAGATAAGGTCGTAGTCCGAAACGGGATAGTCTGGATTGTAGCCTATTCTCTTGATGTACTCGTTGATGAGAGCATCGAAGGCCTCGCGGTCATCCCTGTCAATGCATTGATCCAGCAGCGATGACAGCGGTACTCCATTTACAAAAGAGAAAATGGCGCAGCCTTCTGTTTCGTTTATCTGACAGTCGTTGATCTCAAGATCTCCGCCCCTGTATTTCTCCACAAGGCCAAGGTATGCATCCCTGATGCCAAGGACATGCTCTTTTGCCGCCTCGGAAAGAGGGAACTTCTTGATGATCTTGCGGCCTGCACGGTCGATTGCTATGTCGGTCCTTATCTTGAACTCATCTACTCTGTCGTTAGAATACTTGCTGTAGATGGTGTCAAAGCCAGGTCCCAGTATAACTTCAAAGGAGTTAGCAAACTCCTGGTACATATTCTCTTTTATAAGCTCTTCGTAAGCTTTTTTCTCATTGAAAAGAACCATCCTGTCACGGTCAAAATTCCTGACATTGTCCTGAAGTTCCCCATGGACGGGAAGATATGAATCTGAGTGAAGCAGCGTCATGAGCTTATAGTCAGGATATGGGTAATAGAAATGGTACTCATTCATGCCACATTTCTTGAAGATGTTGATAAGGCCGTTCCTACTAAAGGTCCTTGCAACAGAATCAGCAGAGTACCCTTCAATTCCTGTAAAGTAGCTGCCAAGATGATCCTCAGAGCAGCCAGCAAAGTACTTAAGACCAAGGCGGTTCTCAATGGCAATGACAATTCGTCCGCCCTTTTTAAGGTGGCGATTGAGCATGCGAAGGAATCTCTCGTAAGGAGTGTCAGTTCCAATGTAGCCCTGACCATACTCAAATACGCCAATAAGGAAAATGTAGTCAAAGTCCTTGGGAAGGTCAGGTTCAATGTCCCTGAAATTGCCCACGTGGATAGTTACATTCTGGCATTCGGCATTTCTTGTGGCGTTGATCTCAGAGCGGCGGCGGGACAGGTCGCAGGCCACAACTTCCCTGGCCTTTTTAGAGAGCATGCCAGTTATGGCGCCGCATCCGGAGCCAACTTCCAAAACCTTGGCATTTGGATCCATAGGGATCCACTCCACGATATTTGAGCGCTTTTCAGACAGATGATACAGGATAGGCCAGCTGTTCCTCTCCTCAATCACCTTCTGGTAGTCTTCTTTTTTTGTATTTTTCACAATCTCAAGCAGGTCGTTCTCTATGGCGCCATCGCTATAAAGATCAACCCCCGAATAATGCTTGAAATTCAGGGCCACGCCCCCAATCTTAATCTCTTCCTGCATATAGCTATCCTCTGCCTCATTGTTCCATCATTGTTCCGAGAGCTGTGGCCCCAGGCAAAAACTTTCTTTTTTGCTCCTTTAAGCCGAGCACTCCGATGAGCCCTGAGCATCAATCTCTGCGTGCAATGGCACTTGAGATTGATAGGTCTCGTCTCCGTGGCTTAAAACTCGCAAAAAATAAAGTTTTTGCCTGAGGCCACGGTTAATGGACTAATCGAGGTATGAATGATGTAGTGTATTGTAGCAATTATGATTAAAGAATCATTTATTGAAACTGCCAGTTTTTTACTTAAGTGTCTCGCTTCATTTAGCATCAACCACAGTGCACTTAGTGTTCATGTCGTAGTAGCCAACAGTGTTCTTGTCGGATACTACGGTAACGTTCAGTGCGTCGTACAAACGATGATATACGGTGAAGTCGTTCTGTTCAAAGCCGGTTACGCCAAAGCTTAGCAAATACTCTCCGCCCTGTAGGGTCATCTTCTGGGTGAAGGTGATGTTCTTCTCGTCGCCAGCCTTAACGGGATCAAGGAAGGCTTTCTCCACCATGGAGTTGGTGCCGGTGATTTCGATGCCCATGATGTTCTTGAATGTGAAGGCGAAGATTGGTGCTGCGACGTCTTTTAGGAACTTGACACGCATGTGCACGGTGAATTCTGAGCCCTTGATGATGGAGTTGGTGCGGGTGCCCTTTTCATCGGTTACGTAGTACTCTGTGATGGTAGCTGCGCCGTCGCCGTACTCAAGAAGATCTGGGTTTGCGGTGGCAGATTCCTTGCTGTCGGCAGAACCTGACTGTCTGGCATCAGCGTCAACCTTGGCATCAGCCTTTTCAGAAGCCTTAGCCGCTGCGTTTCTGATATCTTCATCATCCAGAAGGTTTTCGCCTTCTCCCTTGGGAAGCGGATACTGACCTACAAGGACCTGCTTGTAGATGTCGATCATCTTCTTGGGAGTGCCTTCGCCAAGGAGAACGCCTTGGTTAAGGAGAACCGCTCTGTCGCAGTACTTGCTGATACTGGACAGGTCGTGGGATACGAAGAGGATTGTCTTACCCTGCTTCTTGAACTCCTCAAACTTGTGATAGCACTTGGCCTGAAAGAACACGTCTCCAACGGAAAGAGCCTCATCAACGATAAGGATCTCAGGGTCTATGTTAATGGCTACCGCAAATGCAAGGCGCACAAACATACCGCTTGAGTAGGTCTTAACAGGCTGATATACGTAGTCGCCAATATCAGCAAACTCAAGGATTGCGTCAAGTCTCTTAGTTATCTCTTCCTCGGAAAAGCCGATCATCATACCGTTTAAGTAGATGTTGTCAATTCCGTTGTACTCCATGTTAAAGCCAGCTCCCAGCTCCAAAAGGGCTGAAATGTGGCCATCTACATTAACTTCGCCCTCAGTAGGTGACAGAACTCCAGTAATTATCTTAAGGATCGTGGACTTACCTGAGCCATTGGTTCCGATGATACCAACAGTCTCACCTTTTTTCACGGAAAGAGTTACGTTGTTGAGAGCAAGGTGCTCCTTGTATTTCTTTTTCCGCATAAGTCCCAGGGAGTCCTTGAGCCTGTCCATGGGCTTGTCGTAGAGTCTATAAACCTTCGTCAGGTTTTTTACTTCAATCGCTGTGTCTTTATCCATAAATTTCCAATCTATCAATCACCGCACACGCTCTTTACAGCACATCTGCGAAATGAGTCTTACTTCTCTTAAATATCAGTGTTCCGATACAGAATGCAGCCACCACAAAGATCCAGAAATATGTTGAAGAATAGAAGTGCTCAAAGAACCAGGACTCACCGTAAATTGAGTTCCTGAAACCTTCAACAATATAGGTCATTGGATTTAGCTTGAATATCCACTTGTACTTGTCTGGAACAATATCAAGATTCCACAAAATAGGAGTTGCCCACTGGAACAGCTGAAGGCCAATTGATATGATCTGCAGAAGATCCCTGAAGAATACCACTATTGCGCAGGTTGCGTAGCTAAGTGACAGCACAAGGATAAACTCGCAGCCAATATAGTATATTAGCTGAAGCCAGTAAACATTTGGATAATAGCCATATATGCAGGCGATCACCAGCAGCACTCCTGTGAAGAACACATGGATGAACATAGCTGCAATGATCTTGATGATAGGCAGTATGCTTATCTTGAAAAGAACTTTTTTAACCAGATAGTTGTACTCAAGAAGCGAAGTAGTTCCGTTGGTCAGCGCCTCAGAAAAATAGAACCAGGGAACAAGACCAGCAGTGAGGAACAGCACATAAGGCACCTCCACACCTCCTGATACCGCCTGAGCCCTGGACTGGAATACCCTGTCAAAGACAATATAGTACATGCAAACAGTGACCACTGGCTGAGCCAGTGCCCACACTATTCCCATATACGATCCAGCATATCTCTTTTTAAAATCGTTTACCGCAAGCCTTTTTATGAGCTTTCTTGAGTGAAAAAGCTCTATAGGAAGGACTGTCAGTCTGTCGTACCAAAAAAACACCAAAATGCAGCTGATACCAATAAGTAAGCAGCCGCATATCTTCTTAAGTAACGCAGTGTCCGGATCCTCTAAGGGATTATTATGAAAGATAAGCAGAAGTGCCAGCGCCAGAGCAAGCACGTAAAAAGCTCCAAGGAATACTGCCTTGGAGTTTTTCCCTAGTGTTCCCTTCAAAACTCCTTGATTCCTCCCCACTTAGTATCCCTGTCTGAAAGGTTAAGTGCTACACCCTCTACAAGTGGCCACTCAACGCCGATATCAGGATCGTTCCAGATAAGGCCGCCCTCATCACCAGGTGTATAAAAATCAGAGCATTTATATGCAAACTCAGCATACTCGGAAATTACATAGAATCCATGTGCAAATCCCTTTGGAACAAAGAACTGCTTCTTGTTCTCCTCTGAAAGGATAACCCCGTGCCACTTTCCAAAGGTCTTGGAGTCACGTCTAAGGTCCACAGCCACGTCAAACACTTCACCTCTTATACAGCGAACCAGCTTGTCCTGCGGATGGTTTATCTGATAATGAAGACCTCTTAAAACACCCTGAGTGCTGGCTGACTGGTTGTCCTGTACAAAAGGAACATCAATTCCAGCCTCAGCAAAATCTCTCTGGCTGTAGGTCTCCATAAAGTATCCTCTGGCATCTCCAAACACCTGAGGTGTAATGATCTTAAGACCTTCAATTTCACATGTTTCTACTGTAATCTTACCCATTGCTACATATAACCTCTTTCTTAATTTGTATCCTCTTCATTTTCTAGATGAAGCGTCAATTTCATATCCTCATTAATCACTGTGTTCAACGTAAATGGCTGTTCACCAAAGTACCAATCAGCACTATCTTTAAAAATCGGAAGGTTATCTTCACCAATTGTACTCCCTTTTTTTACCGGAATCGCCAATGATAACCTCATATCTGGCAGATTGAATGTCACAATAGCATACTCGTCCTCGTTTACAAAATAGTCATGAAGGTTGTCAAGTCTTTCATAAAAACCTGTTATTATCTTTTCCTGACTCTCTTTGTAAACTTCATAGCTTCGTCCCCACCTGATGCAATCAGAACTGACTGACTCATCAATCTGAGTTTGCCAATCAGGAACTGTCTGGTCCAGAATGTGCTTCATCTCGGGCTCTACCACATCAAGATAATATTTCTTCATTTCTCGATGAAAGTCTTCATGAGTATCCAACTGCCTAAGCCAAAGGAAGCCGTTTTCATTCTTCGCAGTGTCATAGACAGAGTAATTATACAACGCTCTCGTCACATAATTAAGTCTCTCATTATCCAGGAAGTGCTGAAGCGATCTGTCAAAATCCCATCCAGGGCCTCCATAAAGAAGTCTTTCATCTTCTTTAATGTAAAAATACTGACTACAAAGATCGATATCCTTATTTGCAGATACTTCCTGCAAAAGAAACTGTCTTATCCATGTTTCCTTATCAAAATAATCTGACCATATAAGCCCACTCTCTGTAGTTTCACCGTCAGGAAGATAAAGCGCCTCTTCTGCCTCATCAACCAGTTCTGACAGATAATCATGTTGGACCTTAGTGATGTTGTTAGGTGACCTGATCCTCATCCATCTATGTAAAGACTCAAGCCGGAGGCTTTCGTCAACTTCCAGCATTCCCAATTCACCAAGTAACTCTACCAGATATCCACCAGAAATATTATATTCAGTCTCCCTGCCCTGAGATTTATTGTTGAAGGTTTCAAGGTCATTCAGGTCACTGATCGTGCCTCCTTCTATGCTGATCTTTTGAAGTAATAAATATAATCCCTCATACTGACCATTTAAGTATGCATTTACAAATGACGCTTGGGGAGCATAAGGATCTCCCGTGTTTTTAGCCAACTGATACATTATCGCATCGCTTAGAAAAGACAAATCACCAAATTCCGAAACCAGAATCCACTTTCTTTGTGCCGACATTCCAAGGATGTTATCAGAATAATCCAGATTAAACTGGTAAGATTTTTTGTCGTTAAACCACGACGTATTGCCGTGTACCCGAATGTCACAATGTCCAAAATAATCTGTATCGCCGTCCTTTTTTAGTACTGTACAGTAACCTTCTGCTGTATTTCCTTTAACGTCAACAAGAAAGTCCTTGGACTCGTTTTCTGTTACCATATGAATAGATGGTAAGCCATAAGTACTGATAAAACGTATTTTTCCGTTTTGATCTTCAACACCGGGAGCGCTGATATTCACATCCATATAGTCAGATGCCTGCGGTAATAGAGTATCCCCATTGCGATATACCACTTCATCAATGGTCACAATCACATCTTCATCGCAAATCAGCTTAAGCTCTGTCTCTTTATTCCATGGAAGATATGCCTCGTAATAGCAAATTCCTTCCTCGTCATAGTAATTTCTCAGTCCGCTGGCACTGCTCTTTGGAAAACCATCAACACAAAAACCTATCGTCTCGGATAAATCTATATTTGTGAACTTTTCTGCTTCATTTTCCTTATCGATGCAAAGAGATGTTCCCACCATAATTGCCACTACGGAAACAGCAACAACAAATAGTATTGTTTTTAATACTGCCTTTCTTTTCGTCAAAGTTCCTAACCACCATATTATTCAAGGACTACCCACAGGTGTTCCCGTCACAGTCTGATCTGAAGGAATAAACTGTCCAAATCCCCCCGGCGGTGCCTGTGGCACACTTGTAAGATACCCTGATGCTCCTGTTGCATCATCCTGATACATTGATGGATACTCGGGATTAGGGTTTGTCACCTGTCCAACCACAGCCATCCCTGCAGCATCATCCACACCGTCCTGTCCGTCAGGTTCTGCAATACCATCATCACCAACAAGGTCATCGCTATCAGCGGAAATACCTGATGAGCTGGCGTTACCAGCGCTTGTCTTCTTTCTTACAACCACTGACGGCACTTTTTCAGTCTCATCAAAAAAGTCCTCATCAAGCATAAATGCTCCCAGGTCATCCCCAATCTGATCTCCGGTAAAAACTTCCTCCTGGGATACTTCCTCTGTAACTTCCGTCTCAGTCTCTTTTGACTGTCCCCAGCCAAAAAGCTCGTTGATCTTCTTGGCGTTGGTTGCATAGACAATAAGGAGCACCAAGATAAATGCACTTATTATGGTCAGTATAGCCATTCGAAAAATGCGTCTGTCCATAATTCCCCCATATCATAGGCCATTGGCCACCTCAACTAAGTATTTGCCATAATCTGTCTTCATAAGAGGCTCAGCCAGCTTGAGCAGCTGCTCTTTATCAATGAAGCCTCTCTTATAGGCGATCTCCTCAATGCAGGAAATGTAAAGTCCCTGTCTCTTCTGGAATGCACAGACGAAATCAGCTGCATCTAAAAGGGCATCATGATTGCCAGTATCCAGCCATGCAAAACCTCTACCCATGGTCTCAACCTGAAGTTCGCCGCGATTTAAGTACTCGTTGTTGATACTGGTTATCTCAATCTCACCTCTTGCTGAAGGCTTGACGTTCTTGGCAATATCCACAACCTTGTTGTCGTAGAAGTAAAGACCTGGTACTGCATAGTTGCTCTTTGGATGCTCAGGCTTTTCCTCAATGCTGATGGCCTTGCCATTTTCATCAAACTCAACAACACCGTAAGCTCTTGGATCTCTTACGTAGTAACCAAAGATTGTTGCGCCAGTCTCCCTTGCTGCAACAGTTCTAAGGAGCTTAGAAAAACTCTGTCCGTAAAAGATATTGTCTCCAAGCACAAGAGCTACGCTGTCAGATCCAATAAACTTATCGCCGATGATGAAGGCATCAGCAAGTCCTCTTGGCTGCTCCTGAACCGCATAGCTAAAGCTCATGCCAAGCTGTTCTCCTGTTCCAAAGAGTTCCTCGAACATAGGAAGATCTCTTGGAGTTGAGATTATAAGCACCTCTCTGATACCTGCAAGCATCAGAGTTGAAAGAGGATAATAGATCATTGGCTTGTCATATACAGGCATCATCTGCTTGGACATGGCCCTGGTAAGAGGGTAAAGACGTGTTCCAGATCCGCCTGCAAGGATAATTCCCTTCATGTATAACTCCTTTCATCTGCATAGTGCAGACCGAAAAACAATCAGCGATTAGAGTACATCTTGTCGTAGTACTTCTCGTAATCTCCACTTGTTACGTGCTCCATCCAGTCGTGGTTTTCGAAATACCACTTGATGGTCTTTCTGATGCCTTCCTTGAACATGGTCTCAGGCTCCCAACCGATCTCTTTTTTGATCTTGTCTGGAGCGATGGCATATCTGCGGTCGTGACCCTTTCTATCTGTTACATAAGTAATGAGATCATAGGTCAGATGCTCTTTTCTAGGGTCTGAGTCATCAAGCTCATCTCTGAGTACATCGATTATAGTCTTAACAATCTCGATGTTCTGCTTCTCATTGTGGCCACCTACGTTGTAGGTTTCAAAGAGGCGACCCTTCTCCTGAACCATATCGATTGCCTTGGCATGGTCCTCAACATAAAGCCAGTCACGGACATTCTTACCATCTCCGTAAACAGGAAGGTTCTTGCCTGCAAGGGCATTGTTGATGATAAGTGGAATAAGCTTCTCTGGGAACTGGTAAGGTCCATAGTTATTGGAGCAGTTGGTTATGTTTGCAGGGAACTTGTAAGTGTCCATGTAAGCCTTAACCAGCATATCGCTACTAGCCTTACTTGCAGAGTATGGGCTGTGAGGATCGTATGGAGTTGTCTCATAGAAGTATGCGTTAGGATCCTCATCCAGAGAGCCATAAACCTCATCAGTTGACACGTGAAGGAACTTCTTGCCCTCCTTGAAAGTGCCATCAGGATTCTCCCATGCCTTCTTGGCAGCGTTGAGCATTGTAGCTGTACCAAGAACGTTGGTCTCTACAAAGATCTCAGGGTTAACGATGGATCTGTCAACATGGCTCTCTGCCGCAAAATGAACAACTCTGTCAATGTCGTTTTCTTCAAAGATCTTATTGATGGCATCCCTGTCACAGATGTTAGCCTTAACAAATGTGTAGTTAGAATTGCCCTCCAGGTCCTTGAGATTCTCAAGGTTTCCTGCGTAGGTCAGCGCGTCCACGTTGATGATGCGGATCTCGTCGCCATATTTTTTAAACATATAATGAATGTAGTTTGAGCCGATAAATCCTGCTCCGCCTGTAACTAAATAAGTTCTCATAATTGTCCTCTCCTAAAAGTAAACATTATCCTATAAAGTATAACACATACCGCTAATTTTTCCCACTTTACTGTGTATATATGCTAGAATGTTGTGAAAAAGAGATTTTAGAAAAGGAGTTTTTCCATAGATGAGCGACTTTTTTGTCAAACACAAGAAAATTTTAATCATTATATTTGCAATAGCGCTGGCTGTTTTGCTGATACCAATGATTTCTGCCGGTGCTTATACATATCTTTGCGAGGATGATTTCAGTTTCGAGGCAGGAGCCATGGATCTTGAACGAGACTATGGCAACATATATGTTGGAGCAGTTCACAGAATGGTTGAGTACTACAATACCAACCAGGGTACTTACGTGTTTAATTTCTTAATGAGCGCCCTTCGCATGTACACAAGAGGTGGTCTTCCAGGACTGCACTTCTTCATGATACTGGCACTGTCTTCATTTTTCATTTCCCTTATCATATTTATCAAACAGCTTACCAAAGATTGGGCTGGAGCCCTTGGCATTACTTTTGCTGCAGTCCTTATGATTGCAGAAATGAACGGTACTCAGAGTGATGTTGAAATTTTCTTCTGGTACACAGGAGTTCTGAATCTCCTACTACCAATTATCTTTTCTCTTATTACTGCATCCCTTAGCCTGTATAACATAAGAACAGACAAACTCCGATTTGCTATAGCAGGCATGATAACCGGTTTCATCGGAAGCGGATGTGCACTTAACATCACAGCTGCCAATTGCGCCTGGCTTCTGGCCATACTGATTCTGAGCTATCCAAAGGTAAAAGAGAAAAAGACAGTTCTTTTACCATTTGTTGGAGCGTTTGCAGGAGCTATCTTAAACGCTGTTGCACCAGGCAACTTTAATAGGCTTGATGGTACTACGCTAAATATATTTACAGGCCTTTCAGACACCTTCCTATGTTACATTTCAGACTTAAAGCTACTTGCATCAGGCTGGTTATTCTGGTTTTCACTTATCCTGTGTTTTTCACTAGTAATACTCCTTAAGATCAAAATCCTTCCTAATGGCGTTTCCAATATACAACTTGCAATAGCCGTAATAGGATCCTGGCTTGTACAGTATTTTACATTGTTCCCAGTGACATATCCTATACACATAAACGATATGTCTGGTATGTCTCAACGCACCTATTCATCTTGTGAAGTCATAATCAAGCTCATGTTCATTTTCTGCGTTTTAATACTTGCTCAATGGATAAGTGAAAGAAAAGAAAAGCCTGCAGAATATACTTCTATTGCCCTTATTGCTGTATCGTTGGCATTCATGCTCATCACATATCCAGCCACAAAGGACGAATTAAAGAGTGGTATTGCCTATAAAGTAATAGATGACTTTAGAAGCGGTGCGATGGTTGAAAACTATAATATGAGATCATATATTATTTCTTGTCTTGATAACGCTGAAGAAAACTCTGATGCAATCATATATGTTCCGCCTTTTCATATTGCAAACTCAATGTATGGCATGGGACTCGATACAGATAGCGGTTGGTTTGTAAACTATTCAGCTGCAGGTCTGTTCGATCTTAATTCAGTAACTGTCATTTACCTTGAATAATTTGTAATTGCCTAATAAAACTATTAAATCACCAGAAAGCCAGGTACTATTCAATGAGCAAGAAAAGACTTGTCATTATTATGTCATCCTTAATAATTTGGATGATCTGTATTTTTTCAGGATACACATCCTATGAAGTCTGTGATGATACCGCGATGAATCTAATTGCTGCAGGTGCTTGGGGCGCATATCCCCAGTTTCTGATAAACAACAGCGGTATTTTTATGGGAATGTTATTACAGCTTTTGTATACGCTATTCCCCCACATCAATTGTTATCTGTGGCTATACCTCATATGTGATCTGTTAGCTGTAATTACTATCTGCTTTATCTTATCGGATGATCAGTCTTTACGAGTTTCCACGATCATATCTATTGGCATTGGTCTTCTTTTCGCAGGTGAGTTTTATATCCACCTGACATACACAAAGAGCGCAGCTTTATATGGAATAACAGGAATGACAGCCCTTCTATGGCAATGCAGAAAACAAAGCAAGGAAAGATCGATCCTGGTTCTTTCCTACTTTCTGATAGCTATCGGTTTCTGGTCCAGGTGGAAGGCATTTGTATTATCAATCCCCGTTGTTATTGGTGTTGAGATCATCAACATATTATTCAGAAAAATTGTAAAGAAAGAAAAGATAGACATAAAGAGCTACTACATCACCATAATACCACTAGTAATATGCTTAATAAGCCTATTTGCAGATGTTATGGCGTACAGACTGACTGATGGTTGGGAAGAATTTCGAAAAACTGACAATCTATTAGTTGAAATGAGAGATTACAATCGCTACTCATTTAGCGCTTCCGAAGATGAATATCTGGATAATGGCATTTCCGAAAATGATTTTGCCATGATGAAGCATTACAGAATGCACAATGACCCAAATTATTTCAATTCTGAAAGACTTGAACTGGTCAAGAGTATTGGGAAAAAATATGAGCCAAGTTCGATAAGAATAGAAATTCCACTGATCAAAGATCTTGTTAAAGAAATCCTTTATGTCCTTTCAAGCAAAGCAATCGGAACAATCTTTATTATGATTGTCCTTATTGCATTTATGCTAGCTGATATGAGTACAATTCTGCAAATTCTCTATATCGCTATGCTAACTGCAGCAGAAACTTATTATATGATCTGCTTAAACAGGGTCTTATGGAGAGCTGAAATATGTGTTTGGGTAGCTGCAGTAGTTCTTGGTGGCTACTTGTTAAGCACCAGAAACCAGTCTGAAAATACAAGTACTCAAAAACACACAATAGCAGACAGATTGTCTTATATTTCATTAGCAATAGTCATTGTTCTCACTGTAGTGATCAAGTCTTTTGTAGTAGACAACAGCCGATTAACAAACGGCGACAATAACTGGGAAGCATTTGAGCAGCTAAGGCAGGCAGATGGATTCTTTGTATGCGCTGATCTTGCTCAGTTTGGTATGTTGCTTGGAGCCAAAAACATATATGACATTGACACCAGTTATAGAAATTATTATAGCAACTTAGTTGATATCGGAGGTGCAGGACAATCTCCAAGCGGATTATATTTTGCAAATCAGCATGGAATAGATAATCCTGTGGAAGATCTGATCAACGGAGACAAAATCTACTTCTACGGCCAGGAAGAACCCCGACAGGTTCTTGTCAAATTCATGGAAGAAAAATATGGCCCAGGTCTGATTTGGGAGCCAGTTACCATCGACGGGGTTGAAGCCTGGAAGTGCTCAAAAAAGTAATCTGACTAAACCAGCATAAGGCTAAACATGGACAGATAAAACAGTCCCATGCTATAGCACATGTATCGTGGTTGTGGGAATATCATTGATCCTGTAACTACGCAGTTTATCGCAAGGCCTGCCATGACCACAAGCCCCATAATGAGCATTTTCCTTTTAACTGCAAGGTTCTCAATTGTCTGATCATTGGGAACCTTTTTTGTTAACTGAATTGTCCTGACCATAAGTGCAACAAACAGCGCCAGATATATTCCGTAAATGATCAGAGAAATCTTGATAAGTACAGATGGACTGATATTGGCATTGGAGATTACAAAAGCTTTAAGGAGGTTTGCCTTAAGGACATATAGAACATCCTTTCCTTCCCCACTAAACACTTTAGCAATAACGCCGCTAAGCAGAGTCTGGAATAGTTCTTTTTCAATGGCATCCTCCATAAGCTTGGCCTCAGCTCCTTCAAGTTCCGGATAGTGCTGCGCCACATACTCATCGCACATGGGCTGCACAATATCAAATCCAATAACGTCATAACTGTCCGCATAGTGGCTGGTCACATTAGTCCAATTGCTGGTGGCAATCTTCTGCCCTGCACCTCTCTCATAGCCTTCTGCATAGTCAATGGTCAGCTGCTGTTTCTGGCACTCATCCATTATCTTGGTAAAAAGAGATCCGATCTCCGGATACTTATCATCCCCATCGAAAAGAGATGCATCCTCCGGCACTGCTGTATAAAGCACTGTGCAAAGTCCGCCTTTGCTGTTTCCTGTGTGCCCGGCAAAAACGCCTCTTACAGCCTGATTGTATCCCCTGTCAAAAAACGCCACTGCAACAATCGCTAATACCACAAATATCACAGTGTAACTAAACTTCTTTAAAGAACGATAGTTCTTTATCAGAAGATGCAGTACAAAAGAGGAAAATCCCCACATCAGCACCACGATAAGCATCTGTTTCCTGACACTACTTATGAGCACCGCCAATAAAAAGAGCTTGATACAGTTTGAAATTTTATAATCTTCAAAGCTTTTTAGCAGCAGTATTGTAAACAGCACAAAAAGAGGCATGGCCAGGGATTCGGTCATTAGTGATTCAGAATACATTGCTCCTCTTTTTGCCGCAAAGCGGTTCAGAAATGCTACCGCCACCTGCAAAAACTCAGCTACGAACATCATGAGTCTCGCCTTGCCATGAGACATAGCCCTGCTGCACACATCATAGATGTAGACGCCAAGCCTGTGAATAGCCACTGCCCAGAGTATGCTCTGTAGAACCACTGCCATAGTCAGATAAGCTGGAAGCTCGTAGGCTACAGAAGTTATTCCCCATTTTTCAAACAAAACTCGTAATCCCATAAGAAACAGTGGATATACAGGCTCTCTCGAAAAGTCCATATCCACGTAGCTTGGAGTATCAACGCACCACTTTG
>Ga0256405_10005216_pt1 | contig 22922 bp, 23 predicted proteins | sample RumenRJG_02DNA_FD_189096 | JGI IMG/M metagenome (GOLD analysis project Ga0256405, IMG submission 189096) | Bovine rumen microbial communities from Lethbridge, Alberta, Canada - RJG_02 | ecosystem: Host-associated > Mammals > Digestive system > Stomach > Rumen | place: Canada: Alberta... | reverse complement strand
ATGCGTTAAGTTATATAGGTAATATGTTTGGTTTTATTGGAGTAAAAGTAGGTGTTCCAACTTATAAATTAAGCTATTATGTAGACACAATTGAAGTTATCACATTTATTGCTGCTATTTTATGCTCAATACCTATATTTAAGAATATGATTTATATAAAAAACCAATTGGCAAAAGCTTTTATAAATATATGGCTGTTGTTGTTATTTTTACTTTCAACATCTTCCATTGCAGCAGGTACTTATAATCCGTTTATATATTTCAGATTTTAAAAATTAAATCTTAATTCGCAACAGCAAATTAATAACGAAAATTAAGGCTATGCATACCTGAATAATCCAAGATTTTATCCAAGTACACCCTCGCATTAAACGGCACCGCTCAAATCAAAACAAAAATTCAACATTTATGTAATTGATGCTCGACTCTCACTTAGTTCGTACGGGCAAAAAAAAATGTTTGCAATCAATGCAAACATTAAATAAACACGAGGATATTAAGAGAGAGAGTATAAAATCTTTGTTTACGGACGAATACATAAGCGCATATCCGTGCCGTTATTTTTGTTGTTCCTTTTCTTTTCTATGTTTTTCTTGTTCTTTGTTCCTTACTTCTATATAAAGTATTTTTTGGTTAAAAAATTGCCTTTTCAGTAATAATACGGATTTGAACTGTTCGGGTTGTCGCGGGAGTAACGTCCCGCTCCACCCTTCGGGCTGGGTTCGCTTTGCTCACACGGCGCCCTACCGAAAGTTCAAAAAAATTGCCTATTCTGTTATAATATATGTTTTGGACTATTCAAGCATGCTCAGGCATGACTTTTATCACATTTTGTTCTATTATTATTTTTAGGAGCATATATTTTATTATGGCAGTTTACTTCTTTTATGGTGATGAAGATTATAATATAGAGCAAGCTATTGATAATTTGAAGCAGGAGCTTGATAAAAATTTCTTGGCGATGAGTTACAAAACTCTTGATAATCCGCAATTCTCAGATTTAATGGATGCTATAAGAGCTCAGGCTATGATGTTTGGCAAAAAACTAACAGTCATTGATTGTAAAAAATATTTTCTTAAAAATGCTGTAGAAAAAGGAGAAAATATTGAAGATGATACTCTAAATACAGATAAAAGTACATTTAATGACAAAGAGCTAAAAGAATTAGAAGATGCTCTTGATGTTGTTCCGGATAATTCAGATATTGTTTTTACTGTAATTATGCCACGAAATGAGAATAAAAAAATTGATACAAGAAAAAAATTATTTAAGATACTTTCAAAGTATAATAATCAGGAATTTCCTACTTTTAAGATGAACTATTACGGAAAATTGGATCTTGCTAAATGGATTAATAAAGCTGCTAAAAGTAAAGAAATTAAGCTTGAACAGGATGTTACGGATATTTTAATAGAACAGATAGGTAATAATTTGCGTGAAATTAATGTAGAATTGGATAAGCTTAAATTGATTGCGTATCCGGAAAAAAATATTACAGTTGAAATGGTTAACGATATATGTATTTCCAATGAAGATTTATTTAATTTTACAGAATATATTATGTCGCAGGATTATGACAAAGCTTTGATTGAATACCAAAGGCTGCTGGATAAAAGTAATGTTCTTAAAATTTCATCTTCATTACAAACTATTTTAAGAAAAAGAATATTATTAAAGTTAAATTCCGGCAAACCAATTAATGAAATTATGAAAATTACAGGAATGTCAGATAAGCAGGTTAATGCTATTTTAAAGATTGCAAATAAGCAATCTTTGAAAAAATTGGTAAATTTAAAGAAAAATTTAACAGAAGCTGAATATAAAATTAAATCGGGAATGAGTATTAATCCTGACGAGGAGGTGCTAAATGCGCTTATCAGATAAATATTCATTTCTTATTAATTATTTTGAACAAGGTATTAAGAATTCCAACAAATCAATTTCTCACAGTATTTTATTTTACGGTAATGATTTAGATGTTCAGCATCAATTATCTTTGTATATTGCAAGACTTTTAAATTGCAAAAAAGATAAAAATTATGATTGTGAATGTATTGATTGTAATTGGATAAGATTGGGGGAGCATCCCGCAGTTTTAACAATTACGAGAAAAGATAATAAGCCTGAGGACGATAATACAAAGACGGTAATTTCATTAAAACAAGCAAATTTTGTAAAGCAAAATTTATTGAATTCATCAGATTTTCACAGAGTATTTATTTTTTGCGATCGTAATGAAAATGGCGATATTGCCGGCTTAAATCAATTAAATTTTCAGGAAGAAACCGCAAATGCTCTTTTAAAAACAATAGAAGAACCTCCTGAAAGAACAACATTTTTCTTTCTTACAAGAGATAAAAATGATTTGATTTCGACAATAATTTCCCGTTCTCAGTGCTTTTTTGTTCCGTCTTTTGAACATGAGAATGTCGATTGGAGCCCAATAAAAGAGGTTTTCGAAAATTATTTTGAATTCGAACGTAAAGATGTATTTGAAATAGCAAATAAGTTAAATGATTTGTCAACAGACAGTTTAAAAACTTTAGAGCAAATTCAAAGTTATATGTTATCTCTAATGAAATCTAATTTTCAGAATAAGCAATTTTTGGTAAGGTTGTTACGTGATGTTGAATTTGTTGAAACCGCAAAAAAACAAATTGTTGCAAAAGTAGCGTCATTAAATGCTTTTGAAAATTTATGTATTGACCTTATCAAGTAATTCATTGTAGATTTTTACGGTAGTTAAGCACATTTTAAGTCTTCGGTCTAAAATACTTTTTATCGTGTATTCAAAGCATTCTAAAAGGGCTTTATTTAAACCGTTTTCTTGCTCTAAAACCTCTAAAATATGTTTGCGCCAAGATGCATCTCTTGTATTTGGTTCGATTTTGTCAGCAAGAAAAATTATTTTTTCAAATAGTGTCATATTTTCCCTGCCTACAGTATGACAATATATTGAATCAAGAATTTCTTTGTCTTCAACATCAAACATTTCTTTTGCAAGATATGCACCAGCCGGTGAGTGATATGTCTTTGGGCTTAATAATTCTGTCATATCACAATGCATTTTATCCGTTAGTATTTCACATAAAACTTCGTTATCATAGCATTTAGCACAATCGTGCAACAGACCTGCCATGTAAGCCTTTTCTGAATTTAAGCCGTATTTTGCGGCTAGTTCTTTGGCACAATCAGCAACACCTAAAGTGTGAAAATAGCGTTCTTTATCCAAGTTATCTCTAAGCCAAATTTTTATTTCTTCAATCGTCTTCATTTTTATATAAACCGTTTTTATTAATATAGTCTTGAACTTTTTGAGGAATTAGAGAGCCTATTGGCTTACCTTTTTTTATTCGGCTTCGTAAGAGCGTTGATGAGAGATTAATAAATGGCATATCCGCACAGACAAAGTCATAACCTGCTTCTTTCAGTCTATATAGTGATTCAAGTTTAAAATTTTCTTCTCGTGAAAATACAATGAATTTCAACAAATCTTTTAAACCGTCTGAATTATACCAAGTTTCAATTTGTTTAAATGCATCAGTTCCAATGATAAAATTTATTTTCCCTTCAATTGCAGGGTACATTTTATAAAGTTCTTCTATTGTATTAAAAGTATAAGAAAATTTATGATTTCTAAATTCAATATTACTTATATTAAAACCACTATCTTCAATTGCCAGTTTTACCATATTGTATCTATGGTTTGCGAGTTCATCATCTATAAGCTTATGAGGTGGTTTATATGCAGGTATAAATAAAATCGAATCAAAATCATAATGCGATTTGACGTAATTAGCAATCGCTAAATGCACATTATGAATTGGATTAAATGTTCCGCAATATACGCATAATTTCATTGTAATACTTCTTTCTTATAATGAAATTATATCATAAAATTTTAATAACAGATGAATATAATTGCTTATGCAACTTTATTCATTTCATTTTCTTGTTTTTTTGCGTTTATTTTATTTTTAATTTTATGTACAACTTTTGCGGCAATAGAAGCTACAACAGCGACACCTAAAACTGTTGAAGTCGAGATACTTTTATCAGTTTCCTTTTTCTTGTCATTTACAGTTTCTTGAGAATTAGTTTTTATTTCTTTTACTTCTTTTTTTATTGGTGCTGAAATAACTTCTTTTTCTTTTAATACATTTGTGTATTTATCAAGAGTAGAAACCAACGGACTTAATTTATTTGTTAAATCTTTTCTCAAATCATCGGCTCTATCAGGATGTTTTGCAACTTCCATTTCAGCTTTAGCTTTAACGGCTTGAGATAATATTTCAGGCATATTTAATGCATAACTGTTTTTATCTTGTAGAGCCCTGTAATAGTCATCTTCAAAGTCATTATCTACACGTAATTTCCAATTTGTAGGCTTATCTTGACCGCCGTGATTGTATACTTTATCAATACCAAAGAAATCAACAAACATCATTTGAAGATTTTTTGAGCTTCTGAATAATTCCGTAAATTTTGCTTTTACACGTTCTTGCGGACTATTTATAATTTTATCTTTGTATTCTGCTCGTTCTTTACCCTTTATAGGATCAGGATTTAAGTAGCCTGAAAGATAATCCACATTCCAAGAATCCGAATTTTTAATCCAATCTTTTTGTATCATTTCACTTGCAGGAGTTGAATCGTGTGAGCCAACAAGTGTCCAATTATCCTTTGGCGAATTTTCTGCTCTGCGCCATTCTGTTTGAGTTATTCCGGGTAATTTTTCCTGACCGTGATAAACTTCATTAAATGTTTGAGTTTCTGAACATAAATCTTCCCAAACGGCATCATTTTTATTTACACCATATTCTTTAAATGTCGGTAAAACAATTTTGCTTAGAACTTTTTTGAAATTACCCTGTGGGTCGACTTCATGCATATATGAAACATTGTTTCCGACAAGTTTATCACGTCTTACTTCACCATTTTCATTTTTTTCTACTGATGATTCTTTATATACATAAGGATCTACCAAACCCAATGCGTGGTCAATTCTTACATTATCATAATTCTTTAAAGAGTATTTTATCTTTTCTTTCAATAAATTTCCGCTTTCACCTAAAGAACCGTCTTCTTTGAACAATTTTTTAGGGTCAAGAACAGGAATTCCCCAAGTTTGCGGGCCGTTATTAACTCCACCAAACGGGCATCCTAATTTCCATCCTTTTAAGAATGCTTTCTGATTTGACCATACATCACTTTGGTTAAATCCAACAAGTAAGTCGCCAATATAATTGAAACCTATTTCTTTTCTTTTTTGATTGTTTTCTTTTAATTGTTTATCCGCAATGAATTGTACAAAAGAATTTTTATCAATTTCCTTGCCATGATTTTTCATAATCTCGTTATATCTGGTTTGAGCGTTTTCATCACCCTTTTTCAAGTTATGAGGTAAGTTTTTATCTGTTTCATTCCACTTTTCAAAATCGTTTGATTTGTTTTCTTTTGCTAAAACTTTATAAATACCGTCGTTTTCCACCCAACTTTTGTTTTCTTTTTTAAAGTTTTCAAATTCTTTATTTAAAGCGGCAGCGTTTTCATCTTTAGCTTTTAATTTTGCGCTAAAATTATTGTAAGCTTCATCTAATGACTTTTCATAGTTTGAGAATGCTTTATTGAAATCGGTATAGTTATAATTTTTATCTTTTGTTTCTTTATTTTGTGTTGTTACATTATCATAAGTTTTATCGCTTAAAATATTTGCATATTTTTTTGATTTTAAGGGTTCTAAATCGATAAATAGTTCATTTTTAGCAAAAACTTTAGAAATATACGGCGAATTATCTTTTTTACCTATTGAGCCGCCAGGCCCTAATTGAACTGCATTAAAGCCGTTAAGTTTCAGAAAGTCAACAAATTTATCTGCCCCTTTAGAGTACGGTGAACCGATTGAAGTATCACGTTTATCTGACGGAAAACTTGAACCATGAACAATCATGGATAGATTTTTTACTTCCAAATAATCCAAAGCATCATGGATAGCTTTAGTATATTCAGGCTTTTCTTCTTCTTTTAATTTACGTCCAAAACCCACATTATTTACATTTTTAGGACGTATTGGATTTGTTATAGCGTGCACTTTCATACCGATTTTAAAAACGGTGAAAAAATAATTTGTTACTATACCTCTCCAATTATTTCAAAATCGTAATAATTTGTTACTTCTTCTTGAGCCAAAACGGTTAAAGTATTGATATATTGCGATAATACAATAAATGCCATATGGCGTACTTCTATTGGAACTACAACGACAATATTATCCAAATCATTATTATTTGCAAATTTTAGAAGTTTTAAAGCAACAGCTTCTACTTTATCGCCGTCAACTCTTACGATATTATCTTCATCATCCGTTTCACCAAATAAATCGGCAAGAGTTTTTTCTTTGAATTCCAAACCTTGAACTACACCATCAATATTTGCGTATCGGCTGCCGATGTATCTTGATAATGAAAATCTTATTTTATCCAATAACGCTTCTTTACTTGCTTCGTCAGAAAAATCGTTTATTTTTTCAAATATGTACACAATATCCTTTATCGAAACTTGTTCTCTTATTAAATTTACCAAAATATATCTTAACTCTGCTATTGAAATAAAATCAGGAATGATATTATCAACAAGGTAAGAGTTTTTTTCAGATACTATATCAATGTATTTGTTAACATCTTCATAATCTAATAAATCATCAATATACTTGATAGCAACAAATTCAACTGCTCTTGCGATGTATTCTGAAGGTGTTAAACCTTTTGTCCAGAAATCTTTTGTCTTTGCCTCAGGTATCCATACAGTTTTTTTGCCAGTAATTACATCTACATCAGTGTGGCAATCTTTCTTTTTACCTTTAAAGTTTATCTCATCTTGGAAAAACATTATGTGTTCTGGATAAACAAATGAGTTCAAAACGCTTAACCCTCTTACATTTATCGAAAATTCGTATGGAGCAAGCATTTCGTCATCTCTAAAAATTATTTTTGGAATTACGTATCCTAAATCATCAGCAAGTTTTTGTCTTGTTTTTACAGTTTCGCTTAATAAATCGGATTCATTGTCAGGTGATACAAATTCTAATATTTGTTCGCTCAAATGTATTGAGAATTTTTCCAACTGTAATGTTGAAAACATTGCATCAGGTGAAATAGCTTTAATCAAATTTTGTTGTAAATTCTCTAATTCTTTTATACCGGCAGACATCTTGTCATTCAAATTTTTTCTTTGTTGAGTTCCGGCTTCTTCCTTTTCTAATTGGCTTTTTATTTTTGCAATTTTTTTCTTTTGTTCTCTTATTTTAGCCTGAATATCACGGCAGGTCTCGTATGGTGAAAGCTTCGCAGAAAGCATTTTTTCCATTTGACTCTTGAATGCAGTAATATTAACAACATCATCAAAATTATTTTCTTTATCTGCCTCTTTTACGAATATACAATTGAATTGAAAACCGTCATCTGTTTCAACTTCGCTCATACTATATAAATCCCAGCCGTCTTCTGCCATTTCGTTTAATAAATTTTGTAATGGTAGAGTACTTTCACTAGGTACTGTTTTAATAACATACTGTAATTTAGAATTTTTGTTTGCCATAATTTCACCTTCGTTATTGATTTTACTTTAATTATTTACCTGTTTTTAATTTTGCTATAACCAAATCTGTTACGTCAAGTCCGCCAACAAAAATTACTCTGTAATCAAAAATAGCATCTAATTTTTGCTCAATAAGAACTTGTTTTGTTGCAGCTTGTATTTTGTTATAAACTTCTTCTTCCTTTTTTAACTTGAATGTAACATAAGCTGATTGTTTAGCTTCAAATTCTTTTTTTGTTTTTTCTTCAAAATTTTGTTTTTTTAATGGTGTTTCCAAAGATTTATATTGTTTTTCTTTATCAACTAAAAATTGTTGTAACTCAAGACCTTTGTTATCAACTTCTTTTGCTGCAGTTTTAGCAAAAGCAAAATTGTCTTGAACTTTTTTGTAGTCAATAAAGCCTATACCTTCAGCATACGCTTTTGAACTTAATGTTACCATAACTGCAATAGCTAGTGCAAAAATTTTAAAATTTAATTTCATTTTATTTCTCCTTATGTTTTACATTAATACATCATATCGCCGACACCAAATGTGAAGTAACCGTGTTTGTTTGTCGCTCCCATAGGGTTTGTAAGCGGAATACCATAGTCAATTGACATAGGTCCGAGTCCCGGTATATATATTTTTAAACCAACACCTGCTGTAATTGCTTGTCCGGGTCTATTATATAAGAAATTTGTCATATTATCCGAGTGGAATACTTTACCGGCGTCAACAAAGAATGATAATTTCAAGTTATCAAAGAACGGTACTTTTTTTATTCTGTCTAAGAATAATACAGGTGTATTTAACTCGGCGGAACCCATTACAAAAGCGTTACCCGTACCAACAGTACCCATTTTGTAACCTCTTATTGTGTATGGGCCGCCAAGACGATATTGCATAACCTCAGGTGTTTTGTTTCCGTGAACAATTCCGCCTGCTTTTGCAGTTAAGCTAAATGAGGATTTGCTCATTACAGGAAAATATTTTTTAATTGAACCTTGTAATTTTCCGTGAGATTTATTCAATCCTGTTAAAGAAACATTTTCTGAGAATTTTACATTTGCGAGAATACCGTTTCTTGTGTTTACAAGAGAGTCTCTTGTGTCATAAATTAACCCCGGACTCAATTGAAGAAAAAATCCTCCTGCAAGCTGCTCTTTACGCAATCTTCTGAATAGCGCATCGTTGTACAATGGGCCTGCTTTTGCCATCGCTAAATTTCTAAGTTGTATATAACCGCCTTCAGAGACGTTTACATTTTCCGCACCTACTGAAAATGTTGATGTCAAGTTAGGATTTTCTTTAAGTCTGTGAGCAACCGTTATTTCACCTCCAAATCGTTGTTCGATTGCTAACGGTACTTGGTACGAACCTAAATCTCTAAAGAAAAGTTTTGCCGATAGAGAATTATCTGCATTTAAAAAGTATGGCTCAAAGAAATTAATTTCAGCTTGCAAATTTGCGTGGTTAAGTACAGATGCATCGCTCATAACTACGCCTGTGCCGGCAAGGAAATTAACACCGATACGTTGACCTTTTCCCATAAAATTATTGTCTGTAATACCGGCAGAACCGAAGAAACCTGTTGCCGAATCTAAACCTGCACCTATTGAAATTGTTGCCGAACGTTGTTCCTTCACTTCTATTGTAATATCGTAAGTCTCCGGATTTTCCAGCGAAGGTTCAATATCACGAGTTACGTCTTTAAACGCTTGCGTTGCATACAACCTTACTAAATCAGCTTTCAATAAATTCTCATTGTAAACCATTCCCGGTTCTGTCAAAATGTTACGCTCAATTACGTAATCTTTTGTTTTTTCATTACCTAAGATTTCAATTTTATTGATGATACCTTCTGACATCTTTAAATTTACAACGCCGTCAGGATCATCATAAAATTCGCTGATTCGAGCAAGAATATAACCTTTTTCAGCATAACAATTTTGGATACCTTCTATTGCTTCATTTATCTGAAGAACATTTTGGGGTTTGCCTTTTAGGGGTAATAAATAGGATAGTATTTCTTCAGTTGAAACAACAGTATTACCTTCAATTGTAAAATCTGTCATTGGTATATTTTCTTCAACGATAACTTTCAATGTAATTGAATTGTCGGGGTTTTTTATAGGAATAGCTTTTAATTTATCTGAAAAATAACCCATTTGATAAATTCTTTTAAGGTCTGTTTGTAATAAATCACGATTGTATGTATCACCTGAATGAAGCTGCATTTTTTCCAAGATATATTCAGGTTTTACAATATTTGCCCCTGTAATTTCAATATCTTTGATGTACATTTTTGCATCATCATCAACAGTAACAAGAGGTTTTTTAGAGGGTTGTTTTTGAGTAGAATCTTCAATAGCGAATACACTTGTCGTGCATACGGCAAGCAGCATAAATGAAAATAGTATCTTGTATATCAATTTAAGCGAGTTCAAGACTCTAACCCTAATCTTCTTTTTATACCCGCTTGAACTATTTATTTCGGCGTTTTCAAACGAGCTTTTTAATGCTATCCTAGTCAACTATATTATATATCAAACATGACATTAAAACCAATAAATTTTTCATGTTTACACTATTGTTACATTATTTTTTTAGCTTAACAATAAGAAAATTTTCAGAAAATTTTGTAAAATAAAATTATGAAAAAAACGATTATAATTTCAGGATATATTTTGCTGATTATAATGGCGTTCAGTATGCTATTTCCGTTTTTTGCTATGCTTAATTTAGCTTTTACTTTTGAAAATGATATTTTCAAAAATGCAGGTGTCTTTTTTCATTTTAATTTTACTTTGGAAAATTTTAAACACGTATTTAGTAAAATACCGATTACGAAATACTTTTTAAACAGTATGATTGTTGCAGTCATTACTACAATAGGACAGGTTTTAATATCTTCTCTTGCCGGATATTCTTTTGCACGTTTGAATTTTAAACATAAAGAATTTTGGTTTCTTGTAATCTTAATAACTATGATGGTTCCACCTCAAGTTAACATTATTCCGTTGTTTTTCCTTATGAGAGAATTACATCTTGTTGATACTTATTCAGCTTTAATTCTTCCCGGTTTATTTGGCGGTTTTGGAGTATTTTTAATGCGGCAATACTTTTTGTCTTTGCCAAAGGATTTGGAAGAATCTGCAAAAATTGACGGATGCAACTTGTTTCAAACTTTTTTTAAAATAGCGTTACCTCTTGCTTTACCTGCTGTTGTTACATTAATGATTTTTACTTTTGTAACGACTTGGAACAGTTTTATGTGGCCTTTAATTATAACTAATTCAGAATCAATGAGAACTTTACCTGTCGGGTTGGCTATATTTAAAGGTAGTTTTAGAGAAATAACTTTGTGGGGTGATTTGCTTGCTTGTTCTGTGATTTGCACAGTCCCTGTTATTATTATATTCTTACTCGGTAAAAAATATTTCTTATCCGACTTACTATCGGGTGCGGTAAAAGAATAGCCTTGTATATGTACAATTGGGTAGTTAAAGTTATTAACAAAAAATTGTAATATTTGGTTATGCAAAATACAATTACCCCGACATCAAAAGATACTTTTATCGCAATGTTTACACACGATTTAAAAACACCCATTAATTCGGGTATTTTTGTGCTTGAGATGCTTTTGAAAAACAGTTCGGATAATCTTAATGACTTCCAAAAAGAATTACTTAATGATTTATTGAATTCTTCAAAATATATGAAAAGGCTTACTGAAAATGCACTTTGCAAATTTAAAGCTGATAATGGAGAATTAACTTTAAACAAAGAAGAAATTTCAATTAAAAAACTTGTAAAAAATTGTATTGAAGAAACAAAATATCTTTTAAATGAAAAAAATCAGCATTTGAATTTTTTTTGTTCTCAAAAAGAAATTTTTGCAAATGTTGATAGTATTGAATTAACAAGGGTTGTAAATAATCTCATAGCAAATGCAAATAAATATTCAGATAAAAATAGTAATATTGATATAACACTAAAAAAATTAAATCATAAAGTCTATTTTGAAATTCAGGACTATGGATGCGGAATAGAAATGAGGAATTTAGATAAGGCTTTTGAAAAGTATGTCAGACTTGCCAATAATCAAAAATCTTCAGGTACAGGGCTGGGATTATACATAACAAAGCTTATTATTAATGCTCATAACGGTAATATTGAAATAAAAAGTAAACCTCAAAAAGGAACAAAAATTTCATTTTGCATTCCTGAATAATTACAACTTTAGTTATAGATATTTCATCTTTTATGATAATTAACATTTGAATTCAATATTTATAAAATAGTTATGAAAGAGGTGAAAATATGACTAAAAATGAAGACAAAAAGTATGTTATTAACATTAAATCAAAAGAATTAAATTTTAATTCTTTAGCAAATCTCGCAATATTACTGAGTAAGAGCGGATTGTCGGAAAAACCGATTGCACTTGATTTAAAAGAAGTCGAAAGTGTTACTGAAGATTTCTTTACATTTATTAAAAACTTCTCAGAAGCAACAAAAATAACTCTTTTAAACATTCCATCAGAATTATTTGCGTTATTGAACTTGAGAAGATATGATAAAAATGTTAAAATGTTCAATAATAATCTTGATTTTGTGCAAGATAAAAATGAACTTGTAAACAGGAAATTTCATCTCGTTAAGTAATTGGAATTAATATGGATAAGTTTTTAAAAAACGCAGTATACATCATTTTAGCATTACAAGAAAAATTTGCTAAGAAAAAAGCTAATAAAGCTTCTAAAGGCAAAAGCAATTCTTCATCAAAAACGGTGCTTAATAACGGCTGTTCGTTGAACTTTACTGTGAAAACGGAAGAAAACAAAGCTCAAATCGAAAGTAATCTCTCGGTTATATTAAAGAGTTTTGAAAATATGCCGGAGAAAATGATGTTGTACATTGAACGTAACGGTACACCTGTAATAAGAGATTCTAAAGCAAGTGAAGTTCTTGATATTATTCGGGAAGAACAAGGTTACATTCGTGAATTAAAAGGTATAAAAGCGTTTGTTTTAAACATGATGTTATTCAAAAAATTTGCTTTTAAAACAAAACCGATGTTTTTGCTTGATGAAGGTGAAATTGATAAATATGCAATGATACATCAATTTTACAAATGGTATTCTATGAAATTTGATATGCCGGGGTTTGATGAATCAACTCAGGAAAATTTCAGAAAATATATTGATGAAAACAGTTATTTGAATTTGAATAATTTGGAAGTAGATGATATTATTGCTCTGAAAGAAGCTATAGCAAGAGATGTTGATGCAATAAATTTTGTTACGGAAATAGCGAAACAAAGTGAAGGCAGTAAAAAAGCAATGAAAAAAATGAAAGACGGCGGTGCTTCCGTTTAGTTAATAAATAAAAAAGCGGTCAAGGTTTTACCTTGACCGCTTTTTTATTCTTTTAAATTTAGTTTTCTGCAGGTTTGTTGAACATTTCTTTCTTTTCGTTAATGAAAGATTGAATATTACCTACAATTTCATCACCTTTCTTTTGTAATTCAGATACAACAGCTTCTGCTTTATCTTGAATATCTTTCACTTTAGCATCTGTTTTATCCATAATATCTTTTGCTGTATCTGACAACATTTCTCTGGTTTCTTCTCCTGATTTAGGTGCTAATAAAATACCTGTTATTGCTCCAAGAGCTGCACCTACTGCAAAACCTACTAAAAATTTTCCTACTGACATAATTAATATCTCCTTTACTATTTACATTTTACCGTATTACCACTTTTAAACATTACCCATTCGGGTTGTTTTTATTTTTGAAATAACTTTACTACCGTCGAAAATCCTTTATATAAACCCTTTGCTAAAGAACCTGAAAGTAATTTTAATTTTGAAAATGTTGCTGCACTCATACCAAAAGCGCCTTCCATGGCATCTCTCATTTTGTCGATACCTTTATCTGTAGATTTCATAAAATCATTCAATGTATGTAAGGATTCATTTACCTCGCGAAGTGTAGGTCTTAATTCATTTCTTACAACTGTTGTTGTTTCATCCACGTTTCTTGCAAGTTTCGACATATCAATTAATAGCTTTATCAAAAAGCCTCCAACAATAACGAACATTATTCCTGTTGCTATTGCTAAAAATGCTATACCGTTATTTAAAAGTATTTGAGATGTTTCCATATTGATTTCCTTTTTATTGATTTATATCGTAATCTGAATTTGCGTCTTCAAGCTGTTTTGCTTTTTCCATTTTTTCTGATTGAACCGCATTTTTAATCTTTTTTATTTCTTTTTCAATTTTGTATTTTACTAAATCTATTGCTTCAAGAGCTTGTTTTTTTGCATGTTTAACTTTTGGAGCTTGTGTTTCTATAATATTTTCTATTGCGCATTTAACATCTTTACAAGATTCTTCACCTTTTTTAGGAGCTAACAAAACTCCTGCAATAACGCCGCCTACAACGCCTGCTATAATTCCTATACCGAAACCTAATGAATCATTTTCTTTACACATTTTAACCTCGCCTTTCGCTTACCCTTTGATTGTATCATATAAATTTAAACATACAATTTTAAATTCTGCAATCAGCCCTAAGTGTATCATATAGAATTAATAATAATTCTACAAACAATATTTTTTTCTTGAATTTAGTTCTCTTAAAGAAAAACAAGGTTATTGAGATTAAAATACCTTTGATTAATTTCCTGAAAAATTTTCTTCTTTTTTCTTCCAATGCGCGTTTTTGACATTTTATAGTTATTTTTAAACGGTTTGCGTTATCGTATAGCGCCCTCAATTGAAACTTTAATGTATGTCTGTTAACTTTAAATTTTTCAGATATTGCAATAACTTTTTTATCTAACAAGTATATGCCGTAACACAACATTGTTATTACAATAAATTCCAATATGAAAAATATAACAAACAAATAAATCATTTCTTAATTTCTTATTTTGTATTATTATCAAATTATACAGTAAAACATAAAAAAAGAAAATACCTAAAAAGAATAATTTATGGAAAGAATAAAATTCTATATATCAATAATTTTGGCAAGAATAATAAGTACTTTGATTAAACTTGTCGGTAAATCCGGAGGTACGTCTTTTGTCGGATTATTTACATTAAAACTTAATCCTGAATTTTTAAATTATTGTTCAAAATATATTAAAGGTAAAAAATATAGTGTAACCGGAACAAACGGCAAAACTACAACTTCCGGTCTTATTGCTCAAATTTTTGAAGCTAACGGTAAAAAAGTAATTCATAATGCACAAGGTGCAAATATGCTGACAGGAATTGCAAATGTATTTGCAAAAACAGTTGTGCCAACAAAACGTTTTGATAATTGCGTTTTGGAATCGGATGAAGCATATTTATCAAAATTATATGATTATATGACCTTGGATTATCTGGTTGTAACAAATTTATTCAGAGATCAACTGGATAGGTACGGTGAGCTTGATACGACAGCTCAAAAAATTCAATCTGCAATTGATAAAAATAAGGATTTAATTTTAATTTTAAATGCGGATGATCCGCTTGTTGCAAATTTAGGTAAAGATAATAAAAAAATATATTACGGATTTGAGAATATTGAATTTGCAGGAACAAGAACTATTTCTAATGCTCCAGCCGAAATGTTTAACTGTATTTGCGGGCAGCCGTTAGAATATTCCAAACGCTTTTACGCGCAGCAAGGTCATTATTATTGCAACTGTGGTTATCATAGACCTGATTGTGATTATGTTGGTAATGCTAAAATATTTGATGAATATATAGAAATTAGTGTTCTTCACAATAATCAAACGACGAATTACACAGTAGATATAATTGGTTTATACAATGCATACAATGTACTTGCTGCTATTACTACAGCACTGGAAACAGGTTTTTCTCAAGAAGAAATACAAGCAGCTCTAAAAACATATAAAGCAATGTTTGGTCGTGCGGAAAAAACTGAAATTAACGGTCATAAAACGATTATTCAACTTATAAAAAATCCTGCAGGCGCGAGTGAAGTCTTGAAAACAGTTGATTTAAGTTCTAATATATTAATAGCAATAAATGATAATTTTGCAGATGGTCGAGATGTATCTTGGCTTTGGGATGCGGAATTTGAATTGTTAAAAGATGCTCAAAAAACAATTATTACATCAGGTATAAGGGCTCAAGACATGGCGCTACGCCTTAAATATGCGGGTGTCCCGACAGATAAAATCAGAGTTATACAGGATTTGTTTAAAGCCATAAAAGAAATATCTTCTTCTGAAAATAAAGATGAAAAGATTACAATTTTACCGTCATATACGGCGCTTTTACAGATAAAGAACAGGTGATAAAATGCTTTTAGATATTAATATAAATTATTTGGCAAATTTAAGAAATTCAATCGGGGGAGGCGAACCTGATATTTTAAAATTCGCACGTTATTGTGAACATTCCGGTGCTGACGGTATTGTTGTTCATGTCGCCGATGGTAATTCAGGAATATCTTTTTATGATGTGAAATACATAAGACAACATTTAAGAACTCGTTTTATATTAAAAATGACTATGTCAGAAGCTAATAAGAACCTTGCACTTGATTGTAAACCCGATACTGTATGTATTGTTCCTGCATCTACTGAACCATCACCGTCAAAAGGTTTTAATGCCTTAAAATATCAATCTGAATTGAATGATTTTATGATACCGCTTATGTATGAGGGAATTGTTGCAAGTGTATTTATAGAACCTGAAATTGATCAGGTTAACTCTGCTTATAAAGCGGGTATGCATTATGTGGAATTTAATACATTAAAATTTGTAGAGGCTTTTAGATTAGGTGATTTTGAAAAAGAATATACTGCGTTAAAAGAAAGTGCAGTTCTTGCAAACACTCTCGGAATGAAGGTTTCTTTATGTAAGGGAATTAATTATCAAAATGTAGCCAAATTAGCGGAAATACATGGTATAAGTGAAATGACAATAGGTCATAGTATTACCGCAAAAGCAATATATAACGGATTAGACAGTTCAATAAAAGAAATGAAAGAATTAATAAATGAAAAGTAAAGAAGAAATCATTGAGGAAATGCAAAAGGTTGTTGAACAAATGCGTTTAGACGATTTGGAAGAAAGACCTGAACTTGAAGATGAATATTTTGATTGTTCTTGCTGCGGGCAGGCAAAATCTTATGCCGGTTCTATTCAATATGGTGAATACAGGCTTTGTAACGACTGTGTTTTACTTGCTGAAACAGGTTTCGCTTTGGGCAAAATAAAAGATGTTTCTGAATTGATTGATGCTATGGAAGATAAACGTCTTGAAGAAATTTGTAATTTTATTAAACAAGACGAACAAAGACATAATAATTAGCCGTTTAATTCTTCAATTTTAGTTGTTAAGTTTAAGTCTATATATTTAAACATATTTGTCAAAATACCTACAGGGAAGTAGTAATTATTATCAGCCGGAACTATTTTTAATATTGAAGATTTAGGGTCAACTCTGTTTACGGAAGCGAGGAATTGTCTGTTTGCAGCTGAGAACAAAATATAACCGTTTTTTGATTGAATTTCGTTTATTATAAATTTATTTGCATTTATACTTGCAAGTGTTAAAAAATATAGCTGTTCAACAGGTATTTCATATTTTTTTGTACATTGCTCAAATGAGATTACTTGAGGCACGGTAGGAGATACAACTGTAGGTGTTGTTGCATTAGGTGTTTTTATAGTCTGCGTAGCATCAGATGTTGAAGATACCGGTTTTACTACATAATTAGGCTCTGCAAAAACATTTGAACCTAATAAGATTAATGAGAATAGTATGACTAATTTTCTTTCCATGATTCACCCCAATTTATGTCTACAGGAAGTGGTACTTTCAATTTTACCACATTTTGCATTTCGCCCTTAACTATTTCTTTTACTTTGTCTAATTCTTCTCTTTCAACTTCAAAAACCAACTCATCATGAACTTGCATAACCATTTTAGATTTTAAGTTGTGTTCTTTAAATTTTCTATCAACATTAATCATAGCGATTTTAATTAAATCTGCCGCTGTACCTTGCATTGGATGATTAATAGCGGCACGTTCTGCAAATTCTTTTACCATTCGATTTTGATTTGACAGCTCATTTTTAAGATACCGTTTTCTGCCGAAAATAGTTTCAACATAGCCATTTTTATAGGCTTGATAAACAATGCTTGTCATATATGTTTTAACTTTTGGATATGTTTCAAAATATTTGTTTATAAATGTTTCTGCTTCTTGTGCAGAAATTTTTAATGCTTTTGCAAGTCCGTACTTTGTTTGACCGTAGATAATGCCAAAATTTACGGCTTTTGATTTATATCGCATATCCTTGGTTACTTCTTCAACAGGTACACCAAAAACTTTTGAAGCTGTCAGACTATGAATATCAACGCCTGAATTAAAGGCATATATTAAGTTTTCATCGTCTGAAATATGTGCAAGCAAGCGCAATTCAATTTGTGAGTAATCAGAAGATAAAATGTAATTACCTTCTTTTTCTGCTACAAAGGCCTTACGTAATTTATTGCCTTCTTCTGTTCTTATAGGAATATTTTGTAAGTTAGGATTTGATGATGAAAGTCTGCCTGTAACTGTTGCAGCTTGATTGTAGGTTGTATGAATTCTGGAATCTTTTAAGCTTACCATTAACGGTAGTGCATCAGTATACGTAGATTTTAATTTTGCGTACTTCCTATAATCAATTAAATATCGGCAAATTTTGTGTTCATCAGCTAATTTTTCCAATACTTCAACGCTTGTCGACATAGTTATTTTGCCGCGTTTTTTCTTTAATGGAATATTCAATTTATTATATAAAATTTCTCCGACTTGCTTAGTAGAATTAATGTTAAATTGTTCACCGGATATTTCAAAAATTTTTTCTTCAAATTCGTGCATTTTTGAGGTCATGTATTCTGATAATTCACTCATATAATCTCTATCTATTGCAACACCGTCGTATTCCATTTGTGCAAGAACCTTAGATAAAGGAAGCTCTATTTCATCGTGAATTTTTATTTCTGATGCTGTTAAGTTATTTTTCCAATATTTGGCAAGTAAAAATATTGTAAAAGTATTATCCATAGTGTATTCATCCCAATTTAGGGTTTCCATTTCAGATAATGTTGTTTTTTTATCAATATCTAATTCTACGGATATATGATTGATGTAATCAAATGCTTGCGCTGAAAGGTCGTGCATCCTGCTTGGATTTTTTATGTAACTTGCTAAAAATACGTCAAAATCAATACCTTTAATTTCTATATCAAAACTTTTGAGTATATTAATGCAATTTTTTGCATTATGGACATATTTTTTTATATTTTCATTTTCAAATATTTCTTTTAAGGTTTTAATATTATCTTCTTTGTTTGCTACGTAATACGAAATTAGATTTTCACTTTGAGGACAAAAAGATACACCAAAAGTCATTATATCTGAGGCATTATTAATTTTTGAGGCAAAATCCAAAGAAATATATTCACTTTTTCTTAGTATATCTATTAAATTTGAAAAATCTTCTTTTGTTTTAACTATTTTCTTTTCATAAGTTTTTGTTTCAATAATTTTTTTAGCTTCTGTTGCAAACAATCCTAACTGCATTTGATTTGATTTTGCTTTTTTTTCATCAAATTGAACTATTTGTTTTTGGGGTACATCTTCAATTGAAGAGCGTTCACAATTTTTATCAAAAAGGCATAGAATGTTATCAATATTTTTTACAAAACTGTAAAATTGTAATTTTTTGAAAAATGTTATAACACCTTCAATTTGCGGCATTGCAACTTTCGTGTCGTTAAAATTGAAATCAATATCCACATCTCTAACTATAGTTGCCAAATATTTACTCAATTTTGCACTGTCAATACCCTCTTTAAGTTTTGTTCTTACAGCATTTTCGGGAATATTATCGACATCTTCCAAAATATCTTCAAGGCAAGAATATCTGTTTAGAAGTTTTTGAGCCGTTTTTTCTCCAATTCCCTTAACTCCGGGGATATTGTCAGAGGTGTCGCCTCTTAAACCTTTGTAATCAATGACTTGATTAGGCCAAACACCAAGTTTTTCGTATACTTTATCCCAATCATAAGTTGTTAAAACACCCTTTGATGGGATTAAAACTTTAGTTAAACCTTCTTTATCAATTAGTTGGAATGAATCTTGATCTCCGGTAAGAATGTATGTTTTATGACCTAGAGCAGATGCCTTTGCTGTTATTGTTCCGATAACATCATCTGCTTCAAAACCTTCTTTTGTATAAATCGGAATGTTAAAAGACTTTAAACCCTCAACAATTAAGCTCAATTGTGAACGCAATGAATCAGGCATATCTTCACGGGTTGCCTTGTATTCATTGTATTTCTCAACACGGAATGTATGTCTGCCGACATCAAATGCTACAGCTATTGAATCTGGTTTTATTTTTTCGTTTTTAAGTAAATCGAAAATGGCTTTAAAAAATCCGTATACAGCCCAAGTTTGAGTACCGTCAGAAGTTCTCATTCCAGTACGCTCAAGTGCGTAGTACTCTCTGAATGCTAATGCGTGTCCGTCAATTAAAATTAAAGTTTTTTGATTATCCATTTTTATCTTACAAAATTAGTATGTACTTTTTCTTCTGTTTGCGGAATATTTATTCCTGATTTTTTACCGTTTTCAATACATTTTAAAAGCCAGGCCATATTTTGTCCTAAAACTCTCATTATTTGCAAGCCCTCAGCATCCTGCATTACTTCTTCAGGAGTGTTTCCATGAACCATATTCCAATAATTTGATGATACCACAGGCATACAATTTATTGTAAAATGTTTCATAATTTGCTCTAGTCCTGCCGTTGTACCCGCGCGTCTTGCTGAAACTACTGCGGCTGCGGGTTTAAATCTGAATGCAGAACTGTTTGAATAAAACATTCTATCCATTGCAGAAAGTAATCTGCCTGATGAGTGCGCATAGTAAATTGGTGAGCCAAATACAAAACCGTCTGCGACTTTTGCTTTTTCAACAATTTCGTTTATCATGTCATCTTCAAATACACATTTACCGCCATTTGAACGACAAACTTTACACCCCATACAATCTCTTATTGGTTTATTACCAAGTGAGATGATTTCTGTAGTAATACCAGCTTTATTCAATTCTTTTTCAACTTCTGCAAGTGCAGTATAAGTACAACCCCTTACATTCGCACTACCGTTTATTAACAATACTTTCATAAATTTTCTCCTAATTTAGTGGTTCAAAATCTTCTACACCGTGTTTACACAAAGGACAGATGAAATCTTTTGGTATATCTTTTCCTTCGTAAACATATCCGCAGATTTTACATACCCAGCCTTCTTTTTTCTTATCAGGTCTTACAACAGGTTTTATGTTGTTTAGATAGTATGTATAAGTTACTGACGGAACATCTGAAATTATTTTTGCATCTTCAACATCTGCCGTAAATTCAATATGTGTTCCGTAATCTTTTTTATCAATAACTTTTGCACAAATTACTGTATTTGTGAATTTGTTTAGTGATAAAACTCCATTATCGCATCTGTCAACAAAATTACATCCTGCAAATTTGTCGGTATCTTTGCCTGAAGCAAAACCAAATTGCTTAAACACAGAGAACGGTGTTTCTTCTGTTAATACAGAAACATTAAATACTCCAGACTCTTCAATCATTTTGCATGTGTAATTATTTTTGTTTACTGCAATAGATATACGTCTAGGATTATCTGTAATTTGGTTTACGGTATTAATAATACAGCCATTATCTTTTTCTGTTTTTGAAGTTAAAACGTATAAGCCGTAACTAATATTAAACATCGGATTTGTAACTGCAGGTCTTATAACAATACTGTTTGCAATGTTTTCAACAAGGGTATCAATAGTTTCCATTTGTTCAGACTTCATTGAAGATTTAATTGTTAGCATAGGTTCAATAAATTCAATGTCTTTCATATCTGCAAGCATGTTTTTAATCAAACCTCCAGCAGTCGGTGCCCACGTTCCGTTTTCAATAATAGCAACTTTTCTGTTTTTAAGGTTATGTGCTTTTAAATCAGTTAAAATTGTTTCCATATTGCAGAAAATACCAGCATTATATGTTGCAGAGGCAATTACCAGATGAGAACATCTGAATGCTTCTGCAACAATTACTGAAAAATGAGTTTTTGAAACATCATACATTTTTATATTTTTAATACCCTTATCGGCAAGCTTTGAGGCTACAATTTCTGCAACATTTTCTGTATGTCCGTATATTGAGCCGTAAAGAACCAAAACGGTTTCTTCTTCCGGTTCACAAGTACTCCATTTTTGATATTTTTCAACAAACCAGCCAATTTTGTTTCTCCAAATAGGACCATGTAGAGGACAAATCATTTTGAGTTCTAAGTTTGATGCCTTTTTTAGTAACGCTTGAACTTGTGTTCCGTATTTACCAACAATGTTTGTATAATATCTTCTGGCATCGTCAAGCCATTCTTCCGTAAAATTAAGTTCATCAGCAAAGATATTGCCGTTCAATGCGCCAAATGTACCAAAAGCATCTGCAGAAAATAAAATTTTATCAGTAACGTCATAAGTTACCATTGCTTCAGGCCAATGAACCATAGGCGCCATGACAAAAGTAAGAGTATGTTTACCCGTATTTAGTGTATCTCCCTCTTTTATTACTTCCACACGGCTTTCAACATCAAAGTCAAAATATTGTTTCATCATGTTTTTTGCTTTTGCATTTGTGATAATTTTTGCATTTGGATATTTATTTGAAATAATCTGTAATGTTGAAGCGTGGTCAGGCTCCATGTGATTTATTATTATATAATCAAGATTTCTGCCGTTTAATTCATATTCAAGATTTTCTTCAAATTGTGTAAGAACAGCATTATCAACTGTGTCTAACAGTACAGTTTTTTCGTCTTTCAATAAATATGAATTGTAAGAAACACCTCTTTCTATAGGAAAAACATTTTCAAAAAGCGCTAAACGTCTGTCGCTAGCGCCTATAAAATATAAATTGTCAGTTATCTTTTTTGTATTATGCATGTTTTGCTCCTTAAATATCCCTATATTTGATTTTAACATGAAAAAACAGGTAAAAACTATTGGATAATTTGATATTTATTCAAAAATGCTCACATTAAATTGTCAGTGTATTATTGAGTCCTGCCGATTTATTAAGTTTTATGTACATCAAACAGATGATATCATGTTGATTTTTCTAAATTCATCATTAAACATGCCGATGTAGAGAATGACATAGCATAGGAGAGATTATTATGGGCATGGCAGCATCACAGGCGAGGTTTTTGAACCTAACCGCACGTAAAACGAA
>Ga0256405_10005215_pt1 | contig 22929 bp, 14 predicted proteins | sample RumenRJG_02DNA_FD_189096 | JGI IMG/M metagenome (GOLD analysis project Ga0256405, IMG submission 189096) | Bovine rumen microbial communities from Lethbridge, Alberta, Canada - RJG_02 | ecosystem: Host-associated > Mammals > Digestive system > Stomach > Rumen | place: Canada: Alberta... | reverse complement strand
CATCTTATTTTGATGTAGGTACAAAGCTTGATGCCATCATTTCAACCGAACTTATTTTAACAATTTTCCATACAAATACCCCTTTACACGACGGTGCAATGGTTATAAAAGATTTCAAAATTCATTCGGCTGGTGTTTTATTACCTCTAACGGAAGACCCTAAATTAAGTTGGAAATACGGTACACGTCATCGTGCAGCAATTGGGGTTACAGAAATAAGCGATTGTGCTTGTTTAGTAGTTTCGGAAGAAACTGGAGATGTATCTGTTGCCGTAGACGGAACACTGAGAAAATATGATGATTTGGCAACTTTAAAGTCTGATTTGGAAAGTCTTTTAGGGTTAAAAAAAGAAATTGAAAATTCAAATCAAAAAACAATTTTTAAAATTGAAAATTTAATTACTATTAAAAAAAATGAACATGAGAAAAAATAATGGGATTTTTTAATAAAAAGAAAAAGAAAATACAGGAAATCAAATCAAAACATAAGGTAATATTTGAACACCTTTCACGATATGTATTCATAACTTTGGGTGCTATGATAGCGGCATTTGCACTGGAATGTTTTTTGATACCTAATGATATTATTGATGGTGGTATAATCGGCATTTCAATGATGGTAAGTTATGTTACCAAATGGAATTTAGGTATACTTATATTCTTCATAAATTTACCGTTTATATTCCTTGCTTTGCAAAAAATGGGTAAAATGTTTGTAATAAACGTCTTTTACGGAGTTACAATGTTATCTGTGTTTGTTAATATCTTTTCAGGTTTTCACATAACAGAGGCACAACTTCTAGCAACAGTATTCGGTGGTGTTATTCTCGGTATTGGTGTAGGATTAATTTTAAGAAATGACGGTGCATTGGACGGTACGGAAATTTTAGCAATACGTCTTGCTAAAAAATTGGGTTTTTCAGTTGGTGAAATTATAATGTTTTGCAATGTTTTTATATATACTGCTGCAGGAACATTATACGGCTGGGATAGCGCAATGTATTCTATTTTAACCTATTTTATTACTTATAGGGTTATAGACATTGTTTTAGAGGGTTTAAACAGTTCAAAATCAGCATTAATTATTTCTCAATATCCGAAAGAAATCGGTGATGCAATTATAAAAGAGTTGGATATAAGCGTAACTTATCAAAAGGGTAAGGGTGGTTATTCAGGTCAGGAAAAAACTCTTATATATTGTGTAATTAACCGTTTAGAAGTTGCCAAAATGAAAAAATTAATTCGTGAAATTGATAATGAAGCTTTTCTTGTAATTCAGGATGTTCACGAGGTTGAGGGTGTAAGAGTTAAGAAAAAGTAAAAAAACTAGACAATTATAAAAAAATGTTATAATATAAAATCAATAAGGAGTAAATAAATATATGGCAGGCAAACATTCAGATACAATTCCAATAGAGGTAAGCATTTTAACTGCTGACCATGATATAAAAGGAACTGTTCACGTATCAAAATATACAAATACAAATCGTGAATTGACAGATTTATTAAACGATAAAGAAAGACGTTTCTTAGCTGTTACAAATGCTGAAATTTATTCAAGAAATTCAACTCAAGCTCCAAGAAGATATAATTTCTTGGAAATCCACATGGATTATGTTTTAATGGTTCATCCGTCGGCACAGGCCGTGTTTAAAGAATCGGCAAAGGCTCAGGAAGATATATCAAGATTTAGAGAATTAAGGTTGAAATTAAATCAAACAAAACCATTCAGATAAAAAGTTTTGCCCGATTGTTTCAATCGGGCTTTTTTAAGTAAGAGAGTATAGGAGAAAATATGAAAGTTTTAGTTACTGATAAATGTAATGATTTGGCTCGTGAAATTGTTTCACAAGTTGCAGAAGTTGATGTTCTGCCAACAATGACGGAAGACGAATATGTCGAAAATATTGGCAAGTATGATGCTTTGATAATAAGAAGTGCATCTAAAATTACAAAAAGAATTATAGATGCTGCTAATAATTTAAAAATCATAGGCAGAGCAGGTGTAGGTGTTGATAACATTGATGTAGAAGCAGCTACACAAAAAGGTATAATTGTTGTAAATTCACCTGACGGTAATACAAATGCTGCCGCTGAACACACAATTGCAATGATGCTTTCAATGGTAAGAAATATTCCAAATGCTTGCCAATCAACAAAAGAAGGTAAATGGGACAGAGCAAAATTCACAGGTGTTGAAGTTTTTGGAAAAACTTTAGGTGTAATCGGTTTAGGAAAAATAGGCTCTCATGTTGCAAAAGTTGCCATAGCTTTAGGTATGAAAGTTGTTGTTTATGACCCTTATACTTCCGAAAATATTGTAAAAGCAATGGGTGCGGATTATGTTGCTACACTGGATGAATTTTGGGGAGTATGCGATTTTATTACAGTTCACGTCCCAAAAACAAAAGAAACTGTTAATTTGATTAATAAAGATACTATTGCAAAAATGAAAGACGGTGTAAGATTAATCAATTGTGCAAGAGGCGGAATTATTAACGAGGAAGATTTAAGAGAAGCCCTTGATAATGGTAAGGTTGCAGCAGCAGCAATTGATGTGTACTGTAATGAGCCTGATATTCAATCTTGCCCTTTATACGGGTGTGATAAAAATGTTCTATTAACCCCCCATTTGGGTGCAAGTACATCAGAGGCTCAAATTAATGTTGCAGTTGATGTTGCAAAACAAATAAAGGAAGTTCTTTCCGGTGGTTCTGCAACAAGTGCGGTTAATATTCCAAGCTTAAAACCAGCAGTATTAGAGCCTGTGAAAGATTATATGAGTTTGGCTCAAAATGTTGGCGAATTTGCAGACCAGTTGATAGATGGCAATTTAAAATCAATAGAATTGAATTTTAAGGGTAATTTAGCTCAATTAGATGTTTCACCTTTGGAAACCGCAATTTTAAAAGGTGTGTTTTCAGCGTCAATGCAGGGAGTTAACTTTGTAAACGCTCCGATAATTGCTAAAAATAAAGGTATAGAAGTTACAACTATTAAATCTGCAGTATCTGGTGATTATATAGGTTCAATTACAGTTAAAATAACTACAGATAAAGGCGTATCTACTGTTTCAGGTGCTTTAATTGCAAAAGGTATAAAACGAATTATTAAGGTTAATAACTTTAATACAAGTATTGAGCCTGAAGAACACATGTTACTTGTTCCTCACGAAAACAAACCAAGCATGATTGCAAAAGTTTCTACAATAATTGGTGAGGCAAATATAAACATTAATCACATGAGTGTATCACCTGAGATTGAGAAAAAATTATCAGTAATGATTATTTCAACAGGTTCAGAAGTTGACCATGAAACACTTACAAAAATAAATCAAATTGATGGTGTTCAAAATGCAACTTATGTTCATTTAGGTAAATAGTAAAAAGGACTTGCGTTAGCAAGTCCTTTTTTATTTATTATCGTATTCCTGTTTGATTTCTTTTCTTTTAACCTTTTTGGTTGCTGTTCTTGGAAGCGGTTCTCTTGAAACGATTATTGATGTCGGACGTTTGAAATTAGAAAGTCGTTTAGAATAGTCTTTTACTTCTTTAATTATTTCTTTTTCCAAGTCTTTATCGTTAGGGTGTGAGTTTAGGACTTCTTCTGTCGGAACAATTTTTATAACAACGTCCTCACTGCCGTCTTTTTGACCGCCTGTTCTTTTACCTCCAAAAACACATATTTCCGCAAATTTAGGACTTTTTTCCATAACAGCTTCAACTTCTTCAGGGAATACCTTTTTACCGCCTGAAAGTACAATCATATTTTTAATTCTGCCTGTTATCCATATATATCCATCTTCATCAATTTTTGCAATATCACCTGTCTTTAGCCAGCCATCTTCTGTCATAACGTCTGCGGTCAAATCATCACGCTTGTAATAGCCTTTCATAATGTTAGGACCTTTTACTTGAAGTTCTCCTGTTTCACTATCAACTCTTGCTTCAACTCCAGGAATTGGCAAACCCACAGAACCAAGTCTATTATGTCCTTTTGTATTCAATGATACAACTGGACTTGCTTCTGATAAACCATAACCCTCAAATACTTCGATGCCGACAGTATTAAAGAATTTAGCTATATTAACATCGAGCGGAGCTCCGCCTGATATGAAACCTCTAAATTTACCGCCCATATTATTCTGAACTGTTTTAAACATCATTCTTCTTACCTTGTACCAAGGAATTAATGGTGCAATGCGGTATTTTAATTCAAAAAGAAATCGTCTTATTGGTCCAAATTGGTTTATTTTAGTATCAAGTGTAGTTTTTAATAATTTCAAAAACGCAGGAACTACTACCATAAAAGTAATTCTTTTCTTTTGAATAATTTCAAATAAATCCTTAGGTTTTAAGCTCTTAGAGTAGTAAATACTCGTTCCTAAGCTTAAAAATGTCAAATAACCCACTGATAATTCAAATAAATGGTTCATAGGTAAAATCGAAAGCAGTCTGTCATTTGTTGTTAGAGGAAAACATTTTGAAATGCTTTCGGTTTGTGTCATCATATTTTTATAAGTTATCTGAACTCCTTTAGGCATACCTGTTGTGCCTGATGTATATATTATTATAGCTGTTTGATTAAGGCTTCTATGCACCCATTTTTTTCTTGGTTTTGATTGAATTGTGTAAATGCTGTCATATTCTTTATTTACACCTTTATCATCAATTAAAATGAGCCTTTCAATTGACGGTATTTGCTCTTTCATTTTTAATCCTGTTTCAAAATAAGCACTTGAAACTAAAAGAACTTTTGGTAAACAGTCGCTTAATATTGAATTTAATTCATATTCGGTTAATTTTATATCTAATGGAACAATTGTTCCGCCTGCAATTACTATTGAAAAGAATGCAGCACTCCACTCAGGGTTTGATTCTGATAGTATAGCAACTTTATCACCTTTTTCTATTTTACATTCGTCAATTAAATATCCGCCAAGTCTTTGAGCAAGAATACTTACACCTTTGTATGTCATTTCTGACCAGCCGAATTTTGAGCGAATACCAAGAGCTGTATTTTCATCTAGTTCTTTTGTTTTTGATTCCAAAAACATCAGTAAATTTTTACTCATATAATCTTCCCCTCGTTTTAGAACATGCTATCAAAAAATCGTGTCTAATGCAACTGTTTAATATCTTCTTAATATCTTATAGCCTTGCTTGGCAATACTTTTAAGCAAATAAGCATTGTATAATTTTTGCTAAATATGAAAGGGAAAATAGTATGAATTTAAAAGGCAGTAAAACAGAAAAAAATTTAATGGAAGCTTTTATCGGTGAATCAAAAGCAAGAAATAAATATACTTATTATGCATCAAAAGCTAAAAAAGACGGTTATGAAATTATTGCCAAAATCTTCGAAGATACGGCAAATAATGAAAAAGAACACGCAAAAATCTGGTTTAAATTGCTTAACGGCGGTGAAATATCAGATACCATTGAAAATTTAAAAGATGCATCTGACGGTGAACATTATGAGTGGACTACTATGTATAAAAATTTTGCTAAAACTGCGAAAGAGGAAGGTTTTGATGAGATTGCAAGACTGTTTGAATTAATTACAACAGTAGAAAAATTTCACAATGAACGTTATGACAAGCTAATAAAACTTTTAGAAGATGATAAAATTTTTAAATCTTCTAAAGCCGTTGTTTGGGAATGCAAGAATTGCGGATTTCATATTTTTAGCGAATCTGCACCTGAAAAATGTCCTTTATGCTCTCATGAAAAAGCTTTCTTTTTTAATAAAGAGGATGTTTTGTAGCTATTTTTTTGATTTTGACGGAAAGCAACCTGAATCTTCCATATCTACTTTTTCGTCAAAATCATTATCAATTCCGTCATAGCAAGAACCTATTGAATCATAAGATTCACTTGAAGCGTTTTTATACAACCATTCATTAGGAATTTTCTTCCATAGGTACAGAAAGAATTCTTTGTAATATTTTGCGAGTTCTGAATTTTCTATAACAAGAACATTTTCGTCATTTATGTTATTACCTCGTTTTGAAAGGTTCATTGAGCCTGTTATTAAATATTTATCATCTATGATAATAGCTTTTGAGTGCATTTTTCCTGCAAAATTTTCTGTTTTAACCAAAACATTTGCTTTTCTTAAAAGTTCGTGTGTGGTGTATTTATTGCCTGCATTTGTGGCATCAAGAATTATTCTCACATCAACCCCTCTTGATACTGCATCTGCAAGTGCTTGTGATACTTTTTTATGGGTTATGACAAACATTGGTAAATATATGTAGCTTTTTGCTTCATTTATTAATGGAATTAAAACGGTATTTATTATGTTATTTTGAGGTGAAAAATATACTGAAACAATAGAATTTCCTAACAAAATATTTTCATTATTTTTTATTTTTGACTTTTTATTATGAAATTTTTTATCGTACATTTGCTCAAATTCTTGCTTATAGATATTTGCAATTTCAGGTGAATTAATGATTAAAATATCGTTTGTATTAAAGCCAGAAACATCTGTGATACTTATATTAGCTGAGCCTGTAATTACAGTATTATCATCAAAAATAAAAAATTTATTGTGCATTATTGCATTTTGATAAGAATAATCTCCGTAATCGGCATTGCTTTCTGCTATTGTTTTGGCAAAATTTAGTGTATCAGGATAAAAATTATTTCCATCTTTGTCCACATCATGCACAAAACGAACAGTAACACCTCGTCTTATTGCATTTTGAAGTGCGGTAGTTATTTCCGGGATGTTTGTATACCCATAAAGTGCCATATCTATTGATTTTTGAGATTTATTTATTTCTTTTACCAAATCCATACAAAATTCAGAAGTACATTTATTACTTGGTAAAAGAACTGTTGATAAATCGGTTAATATAAGTTTTATATGCTCATTTTTAGCAGAAAATTTTCGTTCTACAACTGATTTAAGTTTTTGCTGTTCCTGTTTGAATTTATCATTTTTATCATTAACGTTATTCTTTTCGGTAGCTGGTTTTTCACAAAATTTACAGCTTTGGGCATTTTTAGGCAATTGGTTTTTTGGTAAAATTACTGAATCGTGTGCTAACTGACCATATTTACAGTTTAAACGGTGGTATTTATTGCTTTTGTTATTATAGATTTTTAATTGAGAGCTTTTGGCAAGTTGAATTTGTTTAGCAAATTCCTTTTTATTAACCGCTTTTCCGTTTGAGAGTGCAAAGGGTGAATTATTAAAAATTTTGTTATAATTTTTTCCGTTAAAAGTAAGTATAATATTGTTGTTTTCCAACTTTTTATATTTTACATTTTTGTCTTCAATAAGACTTTGAGCATATTTTTCTGCAAAATATCCTATGGCAAGTGCCGTTTCCTCATCAATACCCATTTTTTCAGCATAAGCTTTTTGGTAATCGCTCGCTTTTGAACTAAATGTTTTAACTCCGTCAACAGTAAATTTTTCATTAATTTCAACTTTTCCGTTTTTATTTAAGTCAATGGCAATTGTATCAGGAGAGTATACTTTTAAGACGTGTACTGTATTGCGAGAAAGTATTATACAGCTGGTAAAAGATATGAATAAAATTATTATTAAAATTATGCTATATTTTTTCATAAGTTTGTTTTAAAAGTTCGCTATAAGTTGTAAATTCAAACCCAAAATTTTCAATTTTAAATTTCATATCTTTATTTTGTGTAATGTTGTACTCAGACATTTTTTCCGAAAAATAAGGGTGTATTAATGCTTCTACAGTTATGTTTTCATTATTTTTAAAAATTCTTAACCCATTTTCAACGGTATTATTATCCATCATGCCGGTATAACTTACACCTACAAGGTAATCATTTGTTTTTAAGTTTGGATATTTTTTTAATGTTTTTTTATTTTTTAATGTAAAACTATTTAATAACGCAACTTTTAATAGATTAACAGGATATTTTAAATTTAAGTGTTTGCTTAAAAGAGGTGTAATATAAGGTTTTTCATATTGTGTTCTTACATACGGAATATTATATTCTTGAGCCAGTTTGCAAGTTAAGTCAAAAATCTCAGGTATACCATGAGTATGAACATGAGAATCAATATGAGCAGGTTTTAAGTGTTCTAAGATACGCTCTATTTGAGCTCTAAACTCAATTTCTAACTGTTCAATAAAATCTTTTTTATTGGATTTTGTCATTAATTGAGTGTAACTATTATTAAAATAACCATTTTTATCAACCAACATCGAAATTTTTTCTACTGGTGTTATAGCTTTTCCTTCAATTATATTCAAATGTACACCTACGCATAAATTCGGACATTCCGGCAAAATCTCATTTATAGCGGAGGCAAAAGAATCTCCATTTGCACACAAACTTGCAGATTTTAAAACTCCGCTGTTATATCCGTCTACAACACCTTTATTTATATTGTTTGATAACCCTAAGTCGTCAGCGTTTAGTATAAATTTTTTATTCGCCATAAAATTTTCTTGCCCTTTACTATAAGTTATTATAATATAAAAATACGATAGATTTCAAAAACGGAGTAAAATATGAAAAAACCAACATTAGCAATTACTGTTCCTTGCTATAACGAGGAGTTATGTGTTGAAAGTTCAGTAAATAGTTTAATTGATGTTTTAAGTGATTTAATGGCTAAAGATAAAATCAATTCAGATAGTTTTATATATCTTGTTGATGACGGTTCAAGCGACAAAACGTGGGAAATTATTTCCAAAATGCATGAAAAAAATCATCTTGTAAAAGGCGTAAAATTTATAAAAAATTATGGTAATCAAAAAGCACATATTGCCGGTTTGCTGGGAGTAAGAGAATTAGGCTGTGATTGTGCAGTTTCTATTGATGCTGATTTACAACAAGACCAATGGGCTATTGAAAAATTTATAGATAAGTATATGGAAGGTGCAGACATAGTTTCAGGTATTAGAAATAGCCGTAATACAGATACTTTCCTAAAAAAGACAACCGCTGTTTGTTTTTATAAATTAATGAATATGCTCGGAGTAAATATTCCAATAAACCATAGCGACTACAGACTTGTAAGTAAAAAAGCCATTGATATTTTGGCTCAATATCCTGAAAAACAAGTGTTTTTAAGAGGATTCTTTAATGAATTAGGGTTAAAAAATGAGACTGTTTATTTCGATGTAAAACCAAGACTCTATGGAGAATCTAAATTTAGTTATGTTAAATTAATTGGTCTTGCGCTTAATGGGATTACTTCATTTAGTATTATACCGTTAAGAATAATTGCAGTATTAGGGTTCATAATGGCGGTGTTTTCAATAGGATTAGGCATATATGTTCTTATTGAAAAATATCTTTTAAATAATACTCCGGCAGGTTGGGCAACGATTGTTACTTTAATGGCATTTTTTGGCGGGCTGCAATTATTCTGTATGGGTATAATAGGTGAATACCTAGGTCAGGTATTTAGAGAAGTTAAAGCAAGACCAAGATATATTATTGAAACAGAATTAAGATAAAAGATTTTGAACGAAATCTTTTATCAAGTATGCTTCGGTTGTTCCAATGCAAATTTCAAAGTTTGGAACAGCATCTTGAATTTCTTTTTGCATATGCGAAAGAAGTCCGGGTATATATATTTTTTTATTTTTAACCTTTTCGTATAATCCTGATTTTTCAACTGCTTTTGCAACAATTTTTGCAGTAAATTTTTCAGCAGACCACGCAGTCAATACGCTCATTCCGTCAGATGGTGTAACAATTAGATATGTTCCGACGTTTAATGATTCAAGCTCGTTTGCAACTGCAAAATAAGTGAGAGCAAAGTTAGTTGTTAAAAATATTATGGAATTTTCGTCCGGATTATTAAATTCATAAACTTTTGGCTCTATTTGCAAAGGCTTTTGGGGATCAGTAAAAATATTTTGTCTTAAAGTTATTAATGACGAAAACAGAGCCTCATTAAAGTCTTCAAAAACAATCATATTAGCATATTTGCAAAGATAATAAGATGCTTTCGCGCATAAATCATACAAATTATTTTGGTGTTTGAAGTATATGTACGTAGGATAAGAAAAATCTTCAATTTTAGTTTCAATTGCAGTTCTTCTCGTTAGTGTTAATGTTTCAACGTTTTTTGCAAAGCTTTCTTCTTTAATCTCTTTTAAATTCGCAGGAATTTCTTTTATAACTGATATTCCTTGATTTTCAATTCTCTTTATCAGTTCTTGATTAATGTTTGAACCTTTCAAAAAAACAACGTCAACTTTAAATGTTTCGTTAATCCTTGATATTTCAAAATTTATTATTTTGTTTAATTCATTCTCAAAGTTGCTATTGTCTGTGTTAACAACTGCACATAGAGCTGTTTTATTGATGAAAGTTTTGTCGTGTCGGAATAAAACTTCTTCTCCACCGATAATAGTTTTATGATTAAAACCGAGTGAGATTTCTTTTTGTGGTTTTTTCATTGTTTGGCAGATAATATCTTTTAATTCATCAGGAACATAAGGGCATAATTCAATATCAGTTTGTCCTTTAGCTAATTTAAGTGCATAGGCCATACATGTTGAAAATCCGCATTTTTTACAATTTGAATTTTCAGCTTTTTTAGATGCAGGAAGATATTTAAAAACCTGTAAACCCGAAATTTCTGCCATTATTTTAGTCCTTTCAACGTTTCAATGCTTAAAGGATTGTTTAAAACAACAATATTTGCTCCTGCTGCGGATATTGCAGAAGCCGCTGTTATTTCAAACATAATTGCACGTTCGTCAAGTTCACCCCAACTGTCCGGAAACTCATCAGATTTTGTTTCTTTTGTTTTTAGGGTTTCTTCTCCTGCAAACGCTATTATAGGCATATTAAGCATTTTATCGCCGTCAAAACCCGCAAGTTTAATACGTTCCATAATGCTATAACCGTATTCAAGACCGTAACCTAGACCGCCCATATCGGTATCAATTAAAATTTTGTCAGCTGAAAGTCCCATATCCGTAGTTAAAATATTCATTTCTTTTGCAAGATTAATATCAATAGGAGTACGGATTACAAGTATATGATTACCTTTTATAATTTCAGGAACAATAGTTTTATAAGTTTTTTCTTCCGCAAATGCAATTATTGCTTCTCTATCAAGAACTTTTGTTAATTCAGGAATTAGCTTAGAATCAATTTCAGCATTATTTATACCTCTAATCATTAACGGTTTTGTTATTTTAGGTAGTAATGATTTTAAAAGTTCAGCAGCCGGCTTTATATTTTCTTTGTTCTCGCCAATGTTGAATTTTAATCCCAAAATATCGCAAGGAGTTCGTTGAGCTTTCTCAACCATTTCTTTTTGTGATAGTCCTGCAAATGATTTTTTTACAATTGCCGGCATGTCATCTGTATTGAAAATGTTTAATTCTAGTGCATATAATGTTTTGCTGTTATTTGAATTTTCTTTTAAATAGTGAAAAGAACTATCTCCGCCTATTTTTAAATCGCCGAATTCAACCGTTCTTATAGGTTGTTTTATTTCAAATTTAGACGTCAGCTCTTGCATTTCTAACTTGTTCCATTAATTCTACAAATTCTTTTTCGTCAAGAGTTTCCATTTCAAGAAGTTTGTGAGAAATTGTTTCAAGCATATCTCTATTATCAATTAATAATGTTTTAGCAAGTTCGTATTGTTCGCTGACAATTCTTTGAACTTCTGCATCAATTTCTGCTGCAATTTCCTCGGAGTAATCTCTTTGATGACCGAAATCACGCCCCATAAACACATGGTCTTCACTCTTTCCATAAGCAAGATTACCTAATTTTTCGCTCATACCGTATTTTGTAACCATAGCTCTTGCCATTTGAGTTACTTTTTCAAGGTCGTTAGAAGCTCCTGTTGTAATAAACTCTTTGCCGTAAACAATTTCTTCAGCAATTCTTCCGCCAAGTGTCATTGCAATTTTATCCAACAATTGAACTTTTTTAAGTGTCAAATGGTCTTTTTCAGGTAAAACCATTGTAACACCAAGCGCCATACCACGAGGAATGATAGAAACCTTGTGTAATGGGTCGCAATTGCCCAGTAATTTTGCTAATAGAGCATGACCAACTTCGTGATATGCCGTATTTTCTTTTTCTTCTTCTGAGATAATACGGCTTTTCTTTTCAGGGCCTGCCATAACTTTATCGATAGCTTCCTCTAAATCATCCATATAAATTCTTGTTTTGTTATGGCGAGCAGCAAGCAGTGCCGCTTCATTCAAAAGATTTTGTAAATCAGCACCTGTAAATCCTGGGGTACGTTTTGCAAGAACCTTTAAATCAACTTCATCAGCAAGAGGTTTATTTTTAGCGTGAACTTGTAAAATTTGTTCTCTACCTAAAATATCAGGTCTGTTGATAACAATTTGTCTGTCAAATCTACCCGGTCTTAATAAAGCATTATCAAGAATGTCAGGTCTGTTTGTTGCCGCAATAACAATTATATTCATTGTTTCGTCAAAACCGTCCATTTCAACAAGTAATTGATTAAGAGTTTGCTCTCTTTCGTCGTGTCCGCCGCCTAATCCTGCACCACGTTGACGTCCTACCGCATCAATTTCATCAATAAATATGATACAAGGCTGATGTTTTTTAGCTTGATCAAACAAATCTCTAACACGGCTTGCACCTACACCAACAAACATTTCAACGAAATCCGAACCTGAAATTGAGAAGAACGGAACTCCAGCCTCACCCGCAACAGCTTTAGCCATTAGAGTTTTACCTGTTCCCGGAGGGCCTACAAGTAAAACACCCTTTGGAATTTTAGCTCCCAGTTTAATGTATTTTTCGCCATTTTTAAGAAAGTCGACAATTTCTTCAAGTTCTTTCTTTTCTTCGTCAATACCTGCAACGTCTTTGAATAATACCTTAACTTTACTGTCTAAGAGCATTTTAGCTCTGCTTTTGCCGAATGACATTGCCTGAGAACCGCCTGCGGAAAGTCCTTTTGCCATTAATATTAAGAAAATTATGAAAAATATCGGTAATGCCAAAGAGCCTATAGTACTCATCAACTTAGAGGATTCACTAGGTTTGCTTACGGAAATTTCAACACCTGCATCTTCAAGTCGTTTCATCAAACTTGAATCGTTAGGAGTTAAAACTTTGTATTGTAGTGTTGGTGTTGTTTGAGACATACCGTAAAGCATAGGTAGGTCTTTTTTTGATTTTACTTTTTGTTCAGGTTGTTTTTTGGGTGTTGCAATCAAAAAAGTTTTATCTATTTCAACAGATTTTATTTCTCCATCAGTAAGTTTTTGTAAAAAATTTGTATATGTAAGTTCTTCCGTTGTTGTAGATGGCCCTGTGAAAAGCATTGACACAAATGCCAAAACCATTATACCTAAAATGATATACATGCCCAGTGATTGACTTTTATTCATTTAATTTTCCTCTCTACGCTGTTCTTAGCACTATGATATAACAATAAAAGATATATGGCAAGAAAATATGTTAATATAAGTTTATATTAATATATGAAACTCTTGTATAAAAGACAAAAATAGTACATAATAGAATATATAAACTGGAGTTTTTGTGAACCGATTTTTTAATAAGAAAAATTTAGCATTTACATTAGCTGAAATGATGGTTATTTTGACACTATTCAGTGTAATTTCTGCTGCCACACTTCCGGTTATTACTGCAAAAAACAACATGGATATGTCAGAAAGTTCTACAGCAAGCGGATATTTTCCTGACCCTTGGAAAGAAAATTTAAACGGTACTTTATCATATTATGATTCGCAATCACCATTTGCAAATAAAGGTGCGGTAATTGTAGGCGGTAAGGTTGCAGATGATGCATTCTCTTTAGGTTATCCGCAATTAATAGTAAAAAATAATATTACAAACAATCAATATTCAAACAGTCAAATACTTTTGACAAAACAAAACGGAAATAATGCCTACATTGGCGGTCGTATAATGATGACCAGTCCAAAATGGTCAAATTATGATTGGGATGCGGGTGCATTGGCAATCGGTTATGAAGCATTAGGACACCCTACAGGTTTGTCAAGTAATGAGTCAAATGCAAATCCTTATGATTTTTACCATTCAATTGGTATAGGTAATTACGCCGGATATCTCCTTTTTGGAGGCAGTATAACAAAATTATTTGAAGATTCTATTGCAATAGGCAGTTACCCTGCTTTTCAGGCAAGTACAAGACAATCTGTGTTGTTGGGCAATTATGCAGGATATTCAAATAGCGCTAGTCAACAGGAAAATGTAGTTATAGGTAACTATGCCGGATCGAGTCAACAAACATTGTATAATTCTGTTGTAGTAGGCAGTTATGCGGGTTATGGGAGCATAATTAATCATCATACAGTTTCATTGGGAACGTATGCAGGTGCAAATTCAAAATATGATTATAATAGTGTTAATATAGGACATTTTGCAGGATACGGAAGCAGTTCGTTTAGATTTTACGATACGGTAAACATAGGTAACTATGCAGGATATAACGTTGCTTCTTATCATGGAAATTATATATCCAGAAACATTTCTATAGGTCATTATGCAGGATCAAATTTGAACCAACTTTCTAATGGCGGCAGCATATATATTGGTGATTATGCCGGTATGGGTTCCTATATTGGTTTGAGACATGCTCCTCAAGGCAGTTATGTCGGTTACGGTGCGACTGTAATAGGTACTTATGCGGGTTATTATTCTAACACAGCTAATTCATCTTCTCAGTACGGTCGTCATACTCCAATATTGATTGGTTACATGGCAGGAGCTACAGATGCGGCTTATGATGGTGGTGAGTCTACTGGTAGTCATAGATATCCTGTTATAATTGGTTCTTATGCTTCGTCAGGGTTAGTTTCAAATCATTTTGCTTATCCTCCTGATGTTGTAATAGGAGCTTATGCCGGTTGGGGACTTAGAGTTTCCGGAGCGCCTTATACAATTATGATAGGTACTTATGCAGGCGCCTATGCAAACAGTCTTCAAAATTCTGTTTGCTTAGGTTCTTACGCTTGTTATGGTGCAAGCGGAAGTTATGATGTTCGTATAGGTAATGTCAACCCTAAAGTATGGTCATATTATGATAGTAGCGGTAACGGTTCTAACGGTACTGCTACATTAAGAACAGATACAAGCTATATAGGATACGCAAACGCATTAGAAGCGTTATATAATAGGAATTATGTTTTTACGATGGGTAATAATACTATTGATTTAAACCCGCTGCTGGCTGCGTTATCAAAGGAAAAAATATTTAAACCTACTTCTTTGTATTCAAATTTGGTTTTATCACCGTTTTCTTCGGATTATAATTCATCTCAGGTAGCAAATTCTTCAATTATATTGTATGCGCAAAATGTATACGGACCTCCGTCGAACGGTACTGGCGGTATATATTCCATTTCTGACAGACGTGTAAAAGAAAATATTAAGCCGTTAAAATATGGTCTGAAAGATATAAAGAAGGTAAATATTTACGAGTATAAATGGAAAGATCTCAACATTGATACTCCTCAAATAGGTGTAATTGCTCAAGAATTACAAAAGATTATGCCTGAAAGTATACACAAAATGCCGGACGGATATTTGACAGTAAGTACGGATTGGCTTTTATTCGGTATGTTTAAAGCTGTTCAAGAATTGGATAAAACTTTAATTACAATTCAAGATGAATTTAAACCATACGTAAAAGAATGTGTTTCACTTGTTTCAAGAGTTAGGTCTTTAGAAAAAGAAGTTAAGCAGCTCGAAAAAGAAAACAAAAGCCTGACAAAAGATGTTAATATCGCATATCGAAAAGCACAAAAGTTAGAGGCAAGACAATAGCGGAGAAATTATGAAATACAAAAATAAAAACTTCATAGCTTTCACTTTGTCAGAAATGATGATTGTTTTATTGATTGTCAGTGTAATTTCTGCTGCAACATTACCTGCTATAACGGGTAAGAAAATTCAATCTCCTCAACATATTAATTCAAAATGGCAAAAAGATTCAACTTATGATTTGGGACATTATTTCATAGGCTCAACAGGTAATACCTATGCAGAAGTTATTGTAGGTCAGGATACAAGCAATTTATCTGCATCTGATATAACTACAATGCGAACTAATGTTGGTACAGCAGCTTTAAAATTACAAAGACCTGACGCTTCTGAAACTTTGTTTGGTAACGGTATGCAATATGCAAATTACGGTAATTCTGATATTGTATTTTACAACCAAGAAAATAGGTATTCGGGTAAAATAAAAGCAGATGAACGTGGTGTAATTGCAATTGGTGAATATGCCGGAACACAAAGAGGCAGCAAATATAATAACTACGGTTCTTTGTATATAGGACATTATGCAGGTGCTTCCGCATTAACAACTTTGTCAACCTCTTATAACACCATAGTGGGTTCAGGTGTCTATACCGGTTTTCAAAATAGTGATGTTAATAACAGGCTTGGTAACAGTAACAATATTTCCATTGGTAATGATATTACAAGTACGTATTTATGGGGTCATAACATTATAGTAGGTAATTATGCTGCTACAAAGGCTAGTTTGGGTAATACTATAGCTCTTGGAAATTATTCTTCTTATGCCCGTAATGGTAGATATATGGTGAATGTTGGTTATTACAGCGGAGGTTCAATTGAGTTCACTTCTTCACTACCGGCGTTAGGCGGTTCCGGTTATTGGGTATTGGGTTCAGCTAGTTCGCAAATTGACTTAGGTTCATATTCAGGATATTATTCAGGTGTAACTTGCGGTAGTGTAAATGCTACAGGGCAATCGGTACCGTTTTGCGGTTATATAGTTAATATAGGTACTTATGCAGGTGCCTTTACTCATTATATGCAAAGTGGAGCTATTACCAATCAGACTAATTCAATAAATATAGGCAGTTATTCAGGTTATGGTTCTGCGAACGCTCCTTTGAATATTGGTCATTATGCAGGTTCAAATGTTACAGGTTCTGTTATAGCCGTAAATATTGGTGAATATGCAGGAGCTAATGCAATAAGAGTAAGTTCTAGATACAATCAAAATATAAACATTGGTCGTTATGCCGGATACGGGTTTAAAAGCAGCGCACTTACCAGAGCTATAAATATTGGTACGTATTCCGGTTATCTTTCAAAAAATTCGGAAAATGTTATTAATGTCGGTTCTTATGCTGGTTATGATAACAATTATGATAGTGCAAACAGTGTTAATAACAATTACAATATAAATATAGGTACTTATGCAGGTTCTAAACAAAGCAATATAACACATGAAAAAGGAAGTAGTATCCATATCGGTGATAAAGGAACTTATGGAACTAACTATTCAAATGTTATTATCGGTTGCGATGGACATAATATTTCTGCTCCATACAGAATGTGTATCGGTGGTAAATATCCAAGTAATAGTACAGCTATGACAAATTTATTCAAACCGACAAATAGTTCAGAAACAACATATTCTTCATTATTTTTACCTCCGGGAATAAGTGCTACGTCGGCTTCAGGATGGCCATATACCGTTATATGGCTGATGGCTAAATATGTTTTAAGTTACAGCAATACCTTTTCTACTTTTTCTGACAGAAGATTAAAAGAAAATATAAAAGCAACAACTGACGGTATTGATAAGGTCAGAAAATTAAACATTGTTCAATACAATATAATAAATGATAAATCACCAAAAGTCGGTGTTATTGCACAAGAATTAGAAAGTATATATCCAAATAGAGTATACAAAGCAACATTTTTAGACGGGAAACAATACTATACGGTTAAGTATGACAGGTTTGTATATTCCCTCACACAAGCCGTAAAAGATCTTGATAAAATAGCTGTAAATTTACAAAAAGAAGTTAAGGACAATTTTAAATCACTTACAAAAATATCAAATAATGTCTTGTCAATAGAAAATAAATTGAATAATCTTGCAAATTCAAATAAAAATTTGCAAACAAAATTGAAAGAAATAGATAACTTGATTAGTAAAGCGGAGCGTAAGTAAAGTTATGAAGAAATTTGATTTTAAAAACTGCATAGCATTTACATTGGCGGAAATGACACTTGTTTTGTTAATTACAAGTATAATCGCTGCTGCGGCTACTCCAATGATTACTTCTTCTATTTCAGGAGCAAACGGAGACAAAAATGCGGATTTAGCAGCAACTTATGATACTCCTTGGAAAAGTGCAACATTTTATAATGGCGGTGGTATCTACAATGCTCCGGCAAGAAGAACTTCTATAATATCTATTGGACACAAAACGGGTGCTGCTGCGGGTAATTATAATTATGCTTCTCTTTTAGTTCATCAATTTTCAACTAATAATTTTGCAAAAGCTCCTCAAATTAAAATCGTACCAAGAAATGCTAGTTCACCTACAGCTTCGTACACAAATATTGCAATGGACGAATTCCAAAATGTTGCCGTAACTTACGGTACATCTTTCCAAGCTGCAAGAAATTCAAATTCAAATACATTTATGGGACTTTCCAATGTATTTATGGGAAGTTATATAAATCCGACCTTACCTGGATTTAACTATAAATCAAGTGTGTTTATGGGTTACGGTATAGATGTCTTGTATGCACAATATGCAATTAATATCGGTTCTAATATATACGCAAACAATGCACTGAAACAAACTATTTTTATGGGTAGCAATATCATTCCAAGGAATAATACAACCATAAGTGATAGTATCGTTATGGGCGATTATGCAGGTTATGCAACGCAAGGTGATAATAACATCATTATGGGGACTTATGCGGGTTATGCTTCTCAAACAGTTCGAAATATAATGATAGGCAGCAATGCCGGTTATAATTTTGCCCAAAAGTCAAATTTAGGTGTTCTTACAAACGATAATATTATGATAGGTGATAATGCCGGATTTACTTCAGATTTTCCAAACAGACCAACAAGTGTAGGTTATGGCTATAATACTTATATAGGGTTATATGCAGGTGCACTTATAGGAACACATGATGCAGGAAAAACTTCTCCTGCAAGAATATACAGAAGAAACGTAATGATAGGTAGTTATGCCGGAACCTATGATTTTAGAACATATTCAAATTTAGCTCAAGATGATAATATTTATATCGGTAATTATGCAGGGTATACAAAAGCTTATCCCTCATGTAATAAAATCCCTATAACAAGAAGAATTTGTATAGGTTATCAAGCTTGCTATAACGAAAACGTAAAATTTAACGATAATAATACTATAAGTAATGACTTTTCTATGATTGGTAATGATAGTATTTATATCGGCTACAGTGCAGGTAAAGAAGTCAGTGATGTCGGAAATAATATTGCAATAGGAAACTATGCAGGCTCTAATACTTTTTCTGTTTATACTTCAAAAGATATGATTTCAATTGGTGAATATGCCGGTTGGACAGCTCACTCTATGTATTCTATATTTATAGGTCATAATTCAGGTAATGGTACAAAAAGTATAAGTGAAGCCGTTGGCGAGTATTATTTTCCTCAGGCAATTAGGCTGGCAAGTTTAGGTATTGGTAATAATACTTGTAAAGGCATATCATTTGGCGGAAAAACTTGTCTTGGCAGCGGAACACATGATACCAGTATAGCATATATGGATAACAGTGAAGGTGTTGGTCGAACAGTATGGAGTAAAGATAGCAATGGCGCTCAAATGATGATAGGTTTCGTAGAGCAAGGTATCAAAAACCAATCTATTATATTCTATTCTAATTTTCTTTATAGAGGTGGCACCGCAGCAAATGGTGCATTAGAAGTTCCTGATAGCACAAGTAACTACAAATTCTCCGATAAAAGATTGAAAAAGGATATTGTTTTATCAAAACATTCATTAAATGATATTAGAAAAATTAATATTCGAGATTTTAATTATAAAAATGACCCTACAAAAACTAAAGTTACAGGTATCATTGCACAAGAATACAAAAAAGTATTCCCATACGATGTTACTGTTGAGCCGACAACGAAAAAGCTCTCAGCTGCAAGTGATTGGTTGATTTACTCACTTGTAAATGCAGTTAAAGATTTGGATAAAGAAATTATTGCGGTTCAAAATGATGTAAAAGCTTATATTAAGGACTTTATGGGATTAAAATCTAAAATTGCAAAATTAGAAAAACAAGCAGAAAAAATCAAAGCAGAAAATATAGAAATGAGAAATCATCTCGCAAAAATTAATGCTAAATTAAAATAAATTTAGTTTACCCACTTGACAGGCTATTCATTGATATTAATACTTTTAGGCGATTGTTTTTTTAATTGTAAAATTTTGTAACAATTTTTTATTGTATTTTTTACACATTTAATTGACTAACTTATTTTATGTAGTACGATAAACATGCATGCATTATTTTTACAACAGAATTGTAAAGATATATTAAAACGTACGTACACATAGAATATAAAAGAGGTAATTTAATGTCGACAAAATTTGCAAAAAGAGTTACTCCAATGGGTATTCCGGCTACCAACCTTGATTATTTGCCAGACCTGATTGAAGTACAAAAGAAATCTTTTGAGTGGTTCTTAAAAGAAGGCTTAAAGGAAGAATTACTTGCGTTTTCACCAATTAAGGACTACACAGGAAGATTGGAACTACACTTTCTTCCAAACTACACTTTCGATAATGCTAAATACACTATCGAAGAAGCTAGAATTCACGATGCTACTTACGCAAAACAACTTCGTGTTATGGTAAGACTTGTTAACCGTGATTCAGGTGAAATTAAAGAACAAGAAGTTTATATCGGTGATATTCCGACTATGACTGACAAAGGTACATTTATTGTAAACGGTGCGGAACGTGTTATCGTTTCTCAAATCGTTCGTTCTCCCGGTGTTTACTTTAAACGTGAAGTATCTCCTACAGGTAAACGTTTGTACAATGCTACAATTATTCCTAACAGAGGTGCATGGATTAAGATTGAAACAGACTCTAACGACTTGATTTACGTTAAGATTGATAAAAACAGAAAAATTCTTGCTACAACATTATTGAAAGCTATGGGCTTATCTGTTGCTGAAATGGAAGCATCTTTCACTCACTTTGAATTCTTGAAAAAGACTTTAGAAAAAGATACTGCAGAAACAACAGATGAAGCTTTAATTGATGTTTATAAGAAATTAAGACCTGGTGATCCTGCCTCTGCACAAGGTGGTCGCCAAATTATTGAAGCTCGTTTCTTTGACGAAAAGAAATATGATATTGGTCGTGTAGGTCGTTACAAGATGAATAAAAAATTGAACTTGAACCTTCCTGCAGCTCAAAGAACATTAACTATTAAAGATATTGTTTCTTCAATAGAATATTTGATTAATTTAACTTATGATGAAGGTTCTGTTGATGATATTGACCACTTGGGTAACAGACGTGTTCGTTCAGTTGGCGAATTGTTACAAAACCAATTCAGAGTTGGTTTAAGCCGTATTGAACGTATTGTTAAAGAAAGAATGACACTTCAAGACAGTGAAACTCTTACTCCGTTGAACTTATTGAACACAAAACCTTTGGTGGCTTCATTAAAAGAATTCTTCGGAAGTTCTCAATTATCGCAATTCATGGACCAAATCAATCCATTGGCAGAATTGACTCACAAAAGACGTATTTCTGCTTTAGGACCTGGAGGTTTGCAAAGAGAACGTGCAGGATTTGCTGTTCGTGATATTCATCCTTCTCACTACGGTCGTATTTGTCCGATAGAAACACCGGAAGGTCCGAACGCAGGTTTGATTGGTTCTTTGGCTACTCACGCTAAAGTTAACGACTATGGATTTATTGAATCACCATTCTTTGTTGTTAGAGATGGCAAAGTTACGGATGAAGTTGTTTATATGACAGCCGACGAAGACGAAAACTTCCGTTGCGCACCAGCTGACGTTCAATTAAACAAGGATATGACTTTCAAAGAAGCACAAGTTCCGGTTCGTTATCATTCAGAATTTATTATGAGTGATTCGTCAAAAGTTGACTACGTAGGTGTTTGTCCTATTCAAATTATTTCAGTTGCGACATCTGTAATTCCTTTTATCGAACACGATGATGCAAACCGTGCATTGATGGGTTCAAACATGCAGCGTCAATCAGTACCTCTATTAATTACAGAACGTCCTAGAGTTGCTACAGGTATGGAGGCTAGAGCAGCAAGAGATTCAGGTATGTTAATTATTTCTGAATACGACGGTGTAGTTGAAAGAGTTGTTGGTGAAGAAATTACAATTCGTGATACTCAAGGTATTCCTCACGTATATCAATTAATGAAATACGTAAGAAGTAACCAAGACACTTGTATTAACCAAAAACCTATTGTAAAAGAAGGCGATAAGGTTAAGGCAGGTGATATAATAGCAGATGGTGCATCAACTTGCGGTGGTGAGCTTTCATTAGGTAAAAATGTTTTAATCGCATATATGCCTTGGGAAGGATATAACTTCGAGGATGCTATCTTGCTTTCAGAAAGATGCGTTCATGATGATATATTCACATCAGTCCACATTGAAAAATTAGAAATTGATGCAAGACAAACAAAATTAGGACCTGAAGAAATCACTCGTGAAATTCCTAATGTTTCAGAAGAATCATTAAGGCACTTAGACGAAAGAGGTATCGTTCGTATTGGTGCAAGGGTTTACGCAGATGATATTCTTGTAGGTAAAGTTACTCCAAAAGGTGAATCTGAACATCCGCCTGAAGAAAAATTGTTAAGAGCAATCTTTGCTGAAAAGGCAAGAGATGTTAAAGATAATTCTCTGAAAGTTCCTCACGGCGAAGGCGGAAGAGTTCTTGATGTTAAAGTATTTGACAGAGAAAAAGGCGACGAATTGCCACCTGGTGCAAATACCGTAATTCGTGTATATATTGCTCAAAAACGTAAAGTATCAGTAGGTGATAAACTTTCAGGACGTCATGGTAACAAAGGTATCGTATCAAGAATTCTTCCAAAAGAAGATATGCCATTCTTACCTGATGGTACTCCT
>Ga0256405_10005214_pt1 | contig 22930 bp, 27 predicted proteins | sample RumenRJG_02DNA_FD_189096 | JGI IMG/M metagenome (GOLD analysis project Ga0256405, IMG submission 189096) | Bovine rumen microbial communities from Lethbridge, Alberta, Canada - RJG_02 | ecosystem: Host-associated > Mammals > Digestive system > Stomach > Rumen | place: Canada: Alberta... | reverse complement strand
GAAACAACCTCTCTGCTCATATAAAAATTATACCATGAAAGAGGCGGAAAGTCCAGCATTTTAGCGTGTTCTCAGCGGTTTTATGCAATGCTTAAGCCTTCAACCGGACGGTGCGCCTTGGGCTGCTCCACCTTGAGTCCTTCCATGAGCCAGCGGTATTGTTGAGGCGTGATCTGCCGGACTTCGCTCTCACTTCTCGGCCATTGGTACACGCCTTCCTCCAGCCGTTTATAGACAAGGACGAAGCCGTTGCCCTCCCAGTACAGCCCCTTTATTCTGTCGCGGCGTCTGCCGCAGAAAAGAAACAATGTGTTTGTGAAGGGATCCAGATCAAACTCCTGCTGCACCAGCAGGGCAAGGCCGTCGATACCCTTTCGAAGATCTGTGTATCCGCAGGCGATGTAGATCTTATCTGCACCGGTAAAATCACTCAACATGACTCAGCACCTTGCACAGCACCGTGACAACCTCCGCATTCGCGCCTTCATAGACGTCGAGTGCTGCGTTGCCCACACGGATAGAAGCAACAAGCCCGTTTTTCTGTATCAGCTCCTCAGCCGGGACTGAGGCGGTCTCTGGCATCGGTACGGGAAGCTCAGCGAAGCGGGACTGCGTTTCCGTCATCTCTACCAATGTTTTTTGCTGCTCGATCATAGCGGCAAAGACCTTCTTCTGCCAGTTATAGTAGGTCTTTGGCCTGATATCATGCTCGGCGCACCAGCGATTTACCGACAAGCCGCTGCTTCGGCAGTCCGCTACGCGCTGGCTCCACGCCAAAAGGTTTTGCTGCCGTCCGGCGCGTTGAATCGTCATCTCGTCCATGATTTGTTACCCCCAGTCCATGATAGTCCATGGCAATCCCTGCCACTCTCGTAGACTGCCAGAGACTATGCCACTTTTGTGTAGGGACTCTCGCAGACTCTACAAGAAGCCCTACACAGTCTCTCATATTCCGAGGGGTGGCGCAATCCGGCTGTTTATTTGACGCTTACGTCGTATCTCTTTTTGTGGCTATGAGAACAGCCTTGAGACTGTCGCCCATCGTCTCATCGAAGTCCATGCCAAAGATGATATTCGCGTCAGGGGCGGCAAGCTCTGAGATGGCAGAGGATACCTGATCGATCTCTTCCAGACCTACGCTCTCAGCTGCGGTTACGCAAAGCATAACCCCTGTCGCTCCCTCCACGGAAGACTCCAGTAGAGCACTGGATTTGAGCTGCTCCACGACCTCAGAGACGCGATCAGGGCCAGATGCCAAGCCTGTTGCCGTGTGCATGTCTCCGGAGTCCTTGACAATGCTGCAAATATCGGCAAAGTCGCAGTTGATGAATGCTGTGCGCTGGATTACCCCCACAAGGTTCTTAACCGTCTGAACAAGCACATCATCGGCTATGGCGAAGGCGTTGACCAAGGTAATTTTCGCTTCAGTCACGTGCTTGAGGTTGTCGTTCGGGATGATAATGATGGAATCCACATTCTCCCGGAGCCTGGCTATGCCGCCCAGTGCGTTCTCCATCCGACGTTTGCCTTCAAAGCCGAAGGGCGTCGTGACGACAGCTACAGTTAGGATGCCGAGCCGCTTTGCAATTTCCGCGACGACTGGGGCTGCGCCGGTTCCCGTGCCTCCGCCCATGCCTGACGCGATAAAGAGCATGTTGCAGTCGCTGATCGCGTTTTCTATGTCCTTACGATTCTCCTGCGCCGCACGGAGGCCCTTTTCAGGATTGCCGCCGGCACCGCGCCCCTTTGTCTCGCCAAGCCCAATCTGGATCTTGGTATTTGCGTGGGAGCCTTTGTATCCGCTGTCATCCGTGTTGACGGTAACATAGTCCACCAGAGGGATGCCGGATTCCATCATACGCTCGACGGCGTTCGTTCCGCCGCCGCCAACGCCGATGATCTTGATCTTTACAACTGCTTTCTTTGAATCGCCGACCTTTTCAAGTGAGATCATGCACCATCATCTCCTTGCTCTGCGGTATGTTCGTACTGCTCCAGTGCCTGCTGGAGCGCTTGCTTGATGTCATCGGCTAGAGACTGCGGCTTCAGCACCTGCACATAGGGCGCATACTGAATCGCCCACAGCCTCATGGCTTTGAGGTTGACGACAACCTTCGCGGTCACATCGTCCTCGCCTTCGTCGATGAAGCTGACGTCGGTTCCAAACCAGTCAATCACATCGTTGATGAGGTGCTTCTTCATGCGGAACGACACAGCCTCGCTCTCGCCGGAGAACATGTAGAGGTGCTCAGCCATGTGCTTGGGTAGGTTAAGACCGTGCTCCAGCCCCTGAATCTGCCTGGCAGGGCGCGCGGCGCTGTCCAGCGGTCGGATGTCCGTAATCCGATCCAACCGATAGTGCGAGACGTTATCGTGCGGTTCGGTGTTGCAGATCAGGTAGTAGCGGCCGTTGGCTGCCGCGATTTGGTACGGATTGACGACATACTCCTTCTCCTTGCCGGACTCGTCCAGCCGGGCGTGGCGCTTCTTGTCAATCCCGAAGGAAGTGTAGTGGAAGGCAACCTGCTTGCTGTGGCTGATTGCCTCATCCAGAATATCAATGGTATAGAAGAGCTGCTTGTTCGGCGGCAGGTTGTCCGGCATGGTATGGATGTGTTTGATGCGAGACCTGAAGTAGATGTTGGACAGTTTCTCCAGTTTCTCCACGAGTTCCTTGCACTGGCTGTAGGGAATGTGCTTGGAAAAGAGCAGGCCGTCGATGAGCAGACGCAGCTCGTTGTCTGTGAGATCCCGAACCAGATAGAAGTCTGACCAGATATAGCTTTCCTCCGCCTCGCCGGTCTTCCGATTCGGCACCATGCGGATAGACTCGCTGTATTCAATCTCGTAGCCGCTCTCCATGAGGCTGATGATGTTCCTGCGAATCGCCTTCCGATCCACCGAAACGTCATACTCCGTCCGCAGAATGTCGGCGATGTCTTTCTGGCTGAGACGATGATCCTCGTCGCTGTAGCGGCGCAGGATGTCCAAGACATTCAGAATCAACGACTTTTTCGTAGAGCGCGGCATACTCGTCACCTCAATCAGATGTTTTAGAACAGGGAGTTTTGGACGAACTGGACGGGATCGCAAACCATCTGCTTGTCATCGCCTTCGCCCTTATAGTCCATGTCGCGTGCGATGCCGGAATCGTCCGGCTCGTCTTCCTCCAGCTCCCGATAGAATTTGGCGATTTGCGGGTCAAGGAACAGGTACTTATCGTAGATGGGCCTCGTGAAGTGGAGACCGTCCACGCTCCTTACCCTAGAAAGCGCCACATACAGCTGGCCGGAATCCCAGCAGGAGGGGTTCAGATTGACTCTGGAGAACGTCTGCCCCTGGCTCTTATGGATCGTGACCGCCCACGCGAGCTTGACGGGGTACTGGGAGTACCTGCCGACCACCGTTCGCTTGAACACCGTGGTAATCGGATCATCTTCATCTATCTCGTACCTGATGATCTCCCATGTGTTGCTATGGATCTCGCATTCATCTCCATCATCAATCCGGACGAAGATATGGTCGTCATCAAGCTCTGTGACAGTACCCATGGAGCCGTTGAAGAAGTGACCAAACGGATCATTTACGGTAGTCATGACCCTTGCGCCGACTTTCAGCTCCAGCAGCTCCGGGGCAACCCTCTTGTCTTCCTCGGTCACATCGCCGTCGCTTTCGGCCTCATAGGTGAACAGCCTGGAGTTTAGCGCTTCGAGCTTGTCGGAATTGATCCGGTTGACTTCCGCGTTGCGCCCGGCAAGATAGATGCCTCCTCGGATTACATCGCGGCTGGAGTTCTCGGCAAAGTACCGCAAAGACCATGTATCGCCCATACGAGCTCGGTCAAGGGCTTCGACGAAGTGCGGATCATCCTGACGGACAACTTCTTCGAGAACCATCGGCTTGAAATTGAGCCGCTTCCACTGCGGAGAGAGGAAGGCGTAGCCGCCGCCGACATCGAAGCCAAAGTGCCGATCCAGAATGTCCTTCTCGTCATAGTAGACGCTGTTGCTGCCTTTCCACGGCATAACAGGCGGAAGCTGGCAGAAATCGCCAACTACCACGACCTGAATGGGGTGCGTTTTCTTGAGCACTCTGCCCACATAGTCAAACAGGTCTATCCGGCACATGGAGATCTCGTCGATGAACAGGGCGTCCGTCTTCTTGAACACGGGTGGTACGCGAGGCGCACGGTCTGAATAGATGTCCGGCTTCAGGTTGAAGAGCCGGTGGATCGTAGTCCCGCCGACGTTTAGAGCCGCAATCCCGGTGGGAGCAGCAACAACCACATTTTTCCCCGCATCCGTGAGGTCGTTGATCACCTTGCGGAGGAGATACGACTTGCCCGTTCCGGCGTGGCCGGTGAGGAACACGTTGTAGCCATCCATGATGGCTTTATAGGCACGTTCCTGTGAACGTGTCAGTTCGGATTTCATACGAGTCACCTCGGAAACAATCATTTTGCCGATATTATATCGGAAAATGGGCAAATAATCAACAGATTGGCAAGGTTCAGGCGCAACGTCCCCGGATCTCCTGAATGTCTTCGCCGGTAAGGAGGCCTTTTTTGAGCAGCGCCGCGATCATAGCTTCAAAGAACGGCCTGTTTTCCGCAAGGATCTGTCTTGCCCTGTTGATGCATCGGGTCATCTCATAGGCAATCGCCAGCTCTTGGCGGCCCAGAAGATTCTGCGAATCTTCATAGGGCGATCCCAGCATTTCACAGCCGATATAGTCATTGCTGCAAACAATATCGTGCAGATGGTTTCTGGCATGGCTGAGGTCATCGGATGCCCCGGCATCAAGGATTCCAAAATGCATTTCTAAGGCCGCGTGTCCGGCAACGCTCTGCACGACATCTTCGAGCAGCTTTTCAATCCGCGTATCAATCGGCTGATCTACGGTTACAAATCCTTTGGAAGAGTTTTGCAGTTCGTGGATACATGCCAAAGTTACGCTGCCGGGTTCCAGTACCTCGGAAACAACCGCATGTCCGGCCTCGTGACAGGCAGTGCGGGCAGCATCGCTGTTTGGATCAAGAGGGTCGTCGCTTCTGTTGGGAATGATATGATCTGACGAGATCCCGTGGATCGTGTTTACGCATCCCATGATGATATGCTGCATCGTGATTGCGGGACATCTATCATAGGCAGCCAGAAGTCCTGCGGAGTTCATGGAGGTTTCAAGCTCCGCGCAAGATCGCCCGGATAAGAGTCGTGCAATGACCTTCACATCAATCGGTCCGGAGAGCTGTTTGTCAGCAAGAAAGTGCTCGATTATCTCTGGAGCTTCCTTTTCGCTTGGAGCATCTACCCTGAGAACACGATCAAAGCGGCCGGCCCGGATCAGAGACTCAGGCAGAACACGAAGACTGTTCGCCGTCGCAAGGACAAAGACATCCGAACCTTTTACCTTATCAATGGCGGCCTGCACTGCAACGAACTCCTCCTGATTGCTGCAATCATCCTCGACTTTGGCGAATTTGTCCATGTCATCGAGGAAGACGATGGAAGGCGCGCTTTCAACGGCTTTCTCAAAGGTTTCCTTGATCGCTCTGACAAAATCGCCATCAGGCTCATCTCGCCTGAGTGTCAGCACGTTGCGCCCGCTTTCAGCGATCAGGCACCCTGCCATAAGGCTCTTTCCGACACCGGGCTCACCATGGAGCAGAAGCCCGTTGGGGGTGGATACACCCAACGCTGCGTAGACATCACGGTTCTTCAGAGCGTCCGCGGTGCGCTCCAGCTCTTTCTTGATGACGCTGTATCCGATAATCTGATCAAATGCACTCATACTTTCGGCATTATTCAGATCTATTGCCACATAGATGCGATTGGACACGGAGACCACCTCCTCTTCACTGAATTACCTTGACAAACTGGAATTTACTTTGTCAGCATTTCGATTGCTTCTTCCTTGGTGGCAACAAAAAACACACTCTTCCCCTTATTGCTCTCATAGATAAAATCTCTGAGAGGCTTGCTGGTATAGCGAGAGTAATCGCCATAAATTGCAATGCGTCCACCATAGTTGGTGTACTTTTGCAGAATCTCACCAGCAAGCCCAGTGCTGAGGATGAAAAAGTCCTCAACAATCAGTTTTTTGTCAATTATGATATTCTTTGTGCCTACATCATACTTTGCAGTCATAAGCACATCGAGTGCAGACTGTGCATCTGTAAATACCTTTTCATCGCTGTTAATAACAGCACATAATATGTTGTTTTGTTCAACTGTTTGGATGGTCATTTGTCTTACCTCGTCAAATCCCGATTTTGTGAGTTCCTTGCAGGAATATTCTGTTACTTGGCGTTATTTCCAAAATCGACATACAAGTCCTTTGCGAACTTCTTCAGAACCGTCTGGTCGATCTCGTTTTGGAATTGCAGCTTTTGCGTAAAGCCGAAGCGATTCCCGTTGTTAAGGAGGCCGCTGACTCGAATATGTCCGACCTTGTCCGCGGAAAACTCGATATAGCATTCGTCGGCATACGGCACGGTCAGTCTGGCGGAACCGTTCAGCCGCTCATACAGCTCATTCAGTCGCGCGGAAAATTCCACAAGGTCGCGGACGTCGATATCCAGCATCGTTTTCGCGGCAAAATCATAACTTGACACGACAATCATCAAGCTCGTGTTGACGACCTCCCGGAGATCCTCTTTATGGACGATGGGCTTAAGGCTCATCAGGAATTCGTCTGCTTCGATTTTGTATTCGCAAGGAAAGTGCTTTTCGACCGGTTTGTAATCAATACCCACAGGAACCATTCCTTTCAAATTGCCCAGTACGTCAAGTTCTCGACAAACTGGAATCCGCCTTAGTCATTTAGATACATGATATAACTGGTCAGACCGGATTCCCATGGAATTTGCGTATAGTAAATGAAATGCATGCCCCAATAGCAACACCACTCGCATTTAATATCAAATCATCAATATCTGTATGCCTTTCTTGGCATAGCAACTGAGTCAACTCAATTAACAGTATAATGACCATCCCTGCAATTAAAGTTTTTTTGATGCTGTCAAGCTTGCGAAAACAGATTGGCCATACTATTCCTACAGGTATAAACATAGCTATGTTACCAATTATATTGATTAACCAGCCATCATACCTGTCAACAAGAAAATAAAACGGAATGAGATTTATCATACCAACCGGTTTATCTGTAAAGCCAATCAAAAGCTTACCGATTTCCCCATCAATACGATGCAATGGGAAGTAAACAAATCTGGCGATTACCACAAGGCATATATAAACTAGGAGCAACTGCATCTCGCGTTTTACCGAAAACTTCTTGAACCTGATTGCAATCGTGAACCGCACAAGTACCCATATCAGGGTTATAAAAATAAACATTTGTATATATGAAATCTCAATCATAATCCCTTACCGCCCGTTCTGATTCTAAAGGCATATTAACCCCACAAATACCGATTGTCGAAATGCTATTCAGGTCATGTCTGTGTCGAGTATACCACACCGGAATAAAGGCTGCAAAGAAGAATTCTTGCCAAAAACGCAACAACTGGGCGGTGAGAACTGCTTACGGTGTGGGGCAAGAACGCTATCGTCCTGATTATAGGACACTAGCCGTGCTATGCTTTGGTCACTACATGGGAAAGGCGGACTTGATATGACTCCTTTTACTCTGTTCTTTGCGATCCTCGGCGTCAGCTATGTGTCGTGGCTGATCATGAAGTTCATTGTCTGGCTGGATGGAGCCGACCAGTTCGATGTGGAAGACGACGCTATCACTGTCGAACCTGCTCCTGCGCCAATGGTGATCCATACCAATCATAAGAAGGCTGCGTAGAGACTGGACATTCGCAAATGCTCGACAAATCTCCAATTCCATGGTATCATAAGGCAAATTTGTCTTGGATGGGGTGGAAAGACGCATGATACATATCCTTTTCGTTTGCCACGGGAATATCTGTAGAAGCCCAATGGCTGAATATGTGATGAAGGATATGGTGAGGACGGCTGGACTTTCAAAGGAAATCCATGTTTCGTCAGCGGCAACAACTACCGAGGAGATTGGAAATCCGGTCTACACCCCGGCGCGGAGAAAACTTGCTGAGCACGGAATCAGCTGCGAAGGCAAGGTGGCGCGGCAGATGCGCTATCCTGACTACAAGCAGTATGACCTGATTATCGGAATGGATCAGGAGAACCTTGGCGATATGCGGCGCATCTGCTTGGGCGATCCCGAAGGCAAGATCCGCCTGCTGATGGATTATACCGACCGCCCGGGAGACGTAGCGGACCCGTGGTACACGCGGGACTTCGAGGCAACATGGCGAGATGTTGAGGAGGGCTGTCGAGGTCTGCTGGAGCATCTGAAAAGTGTGGGATTTCAAGGTGGTTGATTTTTGAATTGATGGCGTTTATAATCGAACCATCTCAAAAGAATGGAGGTCCCACCTAATGGGGAAGAACGCCAAGAAATCCAAGAAGAACAAAGCGATGAAAGCAGATCAGGCAAAGCAGGCCCTTGCCAAGGAAGAAACCGCGCCGATTGTTGAGGAGGCAAAGGCCGCTGCTCCGCAGGAAGCTGCGAAGCCAGTCGAGGAGAAAAAGGCTCCCGTTGCGGTGGAGAATGCCCCTGCTGAGAAAAAGGAAACCAAGTCCAAGAAAAAACCGGCCGCAAAGAAAGTTGCCACGGCGAAAAAGCCCGCAGTAAAGAAAACTGAAACGGCCGCGAAGAAGGCTGCCGAGGCTAAAGCAGAAAAGAAACCGGCAGCCAAAAAAGCTCCTGCGGCAAAGGCTGAAACCGAGAAAAAGCCCGGTCGCAAGCCGATGACCGCTGCGGAGAAGGCAGCGAACGCCAAGGCGAGAGCCGAAGAAAAGAAAAAAGCTGAGGCCATGACACCGACGCTGACGTTGCAGTACGGCGGTCGTGATGTGGATGTCAAGGGGCTTGTTCAGGCGGCAAAGGACGATTTCAAGGCGAATCACAAGAGAACGCTGCTGACGGAGCTTAACCTGTACCTCAAGCCAGAGGAGAGTACGCTTTATTATGTGGCCAATGGCTCCACGGAAGGCAAGATCAAATTCTGAAAATGACTATGGGTAGCAGATTTTCGTCTGCTACCCTTTTTCTACCGGATGTGTTGCATTCTACGATGATAGGTGTCTTCTATGATGGAGGTGCTTATCATGACAAATCTGAGCAAACGACAAGAGCTGGACGAGGAACGCCTTTTTAAGCGGCTCATGGGGCAGTACATGGAAGCCGAGGGAGAGAGACTGCTCGCTGAGAACGAACGACTTAGGGCTGATCCAAGCGCAGCGGTTCCGCCAGAACTCGACAAGAAATGCCTCGAATTGATTCGCGGCGCATTTGGAGGCTGAAACGCATCGGGCGTAAGGACTAACACCTTGCACTACAGTCGGATTACTGCTATAATGAGTATTGAGAAATCGAAAAAATCCATAGAAACGGTGGAATTATGCCGAAAGGAAAACAAAAACGTGTCAATCCGAACAGGGTGCCTGTTTCAAAAGAAGAACTAAATGAAAATCAAATTCTGGCCGAGGCCAGCACGGGGAATATGTACTTTGCGTGGCTTCTGATCCTTCCGACCCTATCTGAACAGAAGAACATGACAAGAAAGCGAGTCGTAGAGATTTGGGATGCAGTCAACGAATATGCCTCACAGCCTAAGCCAGCAAATCTAAAAGCCAGCGAGGAGACGAGGCGTGCGGAGAATCTCATGGGTCTCAGCATGCCGCACCCGCATATTGACATGGATCATATTCGTACAAAGGGTGACCTTCTGGCTGTTAAGCGTAAGCTGAAGGAAGATGCGCTGCACTCGGCTCTTTGCATCATATGTTTGGGACTTGAGGAGACAAAACAACTATCACACGAGGAAATCCGGCGACTATTCTTTAATGTGAATCTTACCATGGCGGAAATCGAGAGCGGCATCACATCGTATGATCGTATTGCCAAGCAGTTGCAAGAGAAACACATTATTCTTCAGGATTCCAATGAGGATATGCTTATTGTTGATGAAGACGGAGAACCCGCATCGCAAGCAGAATAAGTGATTCTGCCAATAAGACAATATGTGCGCCGGCGTGAGATGCTTTTGCATCTTTACGCCGGCGCAGTTATTATCTTGCATTCAACGAGGCAGGGATTATTGTACAGACCTGATATCGACCGCAACCCCGTTGACCTCCATGCCGTCGTCTGCGGGGATCAGGATGTACTTGCGGCCGTTGATTACCCTTGCTTCCACCATGTAGCTGTACTCCGGCGACATGGTGATCTTCACGTCTGGCGTGACGATCTCAAACTTGCCGTCCACAAGGTTGCCGGGCATGATCGCAGCGTCTTCGCCGAACTCGGACTGAACTGACTTGGTGAAAGCCTCGATGTGCTCCTCGGATACGCCGCCGTTGCGGAGCATATCTTCGACCTCGCGGGTGCTGATCGTCAGCGCCTCGGGGTTTTTGGATTCTTTGTGCTCGGCGATCCTGCCGCGAAGCTGCTCACCCACCGTCTGCAAGACCTCGTAGCTGCATTCGCCCTCCAGCGAGTCGGTGAGCGCAGTGTGGAAGGCGTTGCGCTGTTGAGGCGCGGACAAAGGCGGCTCCGTGCGGAATACGGCGCTGATGACCTCTTCATGCAGTTCGTCCGGCTTGTGTGCGAAATAGAGCGCGTTATAGATGTTGGCGCTGCGGTCATCAAAAGCAGGGAAGAGAAAGCCAAGCGCCGTGTTGTCGAGGATGGGGCCGCTTGAGGTGACGTGAAACTCGTTAACGTCATAAAAGAACCGCAGATCGGCGATGGGGTCCTTAACGGGGCAGACGGCGCAGACGAAGTAGTTGAATACCTCCGAGGAGGCATCCGCCTGTTCCTCGTCGTCGGAGCCGCGATAGGGCACGTCGTATGCGTCGGCAGCCAGCAGGATTACAAAATTGCTCTGTTCGATATTGAGAGATGAGATGATGCGGCCATACAACTCGCTTCGCGCCTTGTCGTCCTGACAATGGGAATCGCGCAGCGCCTTGAGCAGACGATGCTCGGAACTGTCCACCACCTGCTGCGTAGAGAATACAATGTCAATCAGGTTGCGCCCCATGGCACCGGACAGGCACTTCTTGAGCCGAGAAAGATAGATTTCGGCTTCCTCCTGCTTCATCATGCCGAGGGAAGAGTCGATGTAAGCGACGATCTCCTTCTTGGTATTGACAAAGCAGCCGTAGATGCGGCTAATATTGCTCTTATCCGCCCGGAAGCGGCGGCGCAGCTCGTTGATTTCCTTCTGATTCATAGTTACCTCGCACTCTCGGAAGTTGTTGCCCGCTCTGATGCGCGCATGTTGGGCAGCGGTTTCCGATTATAACAGAATAGAGGAAGGTTTTCAAGAACGGCATTTCCTGCCAAACCAATAGGACTTCCTGTTACAAATCCATATCGTTTTGACGTGCTTTAACTGATAATAATGTTCTCCTTGACAGACGAACGCAACTGTGAGATAATCAATGCACGGTTCAGAAGACGTTTTTGCAACAATCTTGGTATATTACTTTTTCGACACTTCGATAAATAGGTATCTCTACCAAGATTGGATAAAATTTCGGATAATGCGATTGACGCGATGGCGGGAGGCCTTTATTTATGCTGGTTAGAAGTTCTCTGTGCATTGAGAAGTACGGTCTCAAGGCAGCACGTCGTGCACCTCAGTTCAGCAAGAGATAATCTGCTGTTCAAACCGTATCAAAATGGTTCAAAAACCCCGGAAAATCAAGGTTTTCCGGGGTTTTACTGTATCTAAACGGGCTGATATGGTTTGACCAAATTTGGCAAATCAAGAGCCGTTTTCACCCAATTTTTAGTGGTTAAATATAGGACAACCGGCAAAAATGGGGGTAAAAAAAGGGGTTAGTGGTTAAATTATAGGACAACCGAGAGCCGATTTTGGGGGTGTTTTTCGTCCCTCCTTTCCCTCGTTTTGGGCTGTGGCAGTTTGACATAGTTTGACCTAATTTGAATAATTGAATATGAATTTGATATAGCACTCAGTATAAAATGACTGGGTGCTTTTTTCATTTCAGGAACTCGTATTCCGGCGATAGAAAGAGCCGTCACTTCACTTTTTATTTTGGAGTGGCGGCTTTTTCTATTTCCAGAAGCAACAGCAACAATTAGAAATGAGGTGAAGTCAATGAACACGCAAATCATTGCCATTGCCAACCAGAAGGGCGGCGTTGGCAAAACCACTACCTGTGCCAATCTTGGAATCGGTTTGGCGCAGGCTGGAAAGAAAGTCCTGCTGATCGACGGAGACCCGCAAGGTAGCCTGACGATCAGCCTGGGCAATCCTCAGCCGGACAAGCTGCCCTTTACGCTGTCGGACGCTATGGGGCGTATCTTGATGGATGAGCCGCTTCGTCCCGGCGAGGGTATCCTGCACCACCCAGAGGGTGTAGACCTGATGCCTGCGGACATCCAGTTATCCGGTATGGAGGTATCCCTGGTAAATGCCATGAGCCGTGAGACTATCTTGCGGCAATATCTGGACACGCTGAAGGGGCAATACTCCCATATTCTCATCGACTGCCAGCCCTCCCTGGGGATGCTCACAGTCAATGCGCTGGCCGCTGCGAACAGGATCATAATTCCCGTTCAGGCGGAGTATCTGTCCGCCAAAGGGCTGGAACAGCTGCTCTCCACGGTAAACAAGGTAAAGCGGCAGATCAACCCCAAGCTCCAGATAGACGGTATCCTGCTGACGATGGTTGACAGCCGAACCAACTTTGCCAAAGAGATCTCCGCACTTTTGCGAGAGACCTATGGCAGCAAGATCAAAGTATTCGGCACAGAGATTCCCCATTCTGTCCGGGCAAAGGAAATCAGCGCAGAGGGAAAAAGCATTTTTGCCCATGACCCCGGCGGCAAGGTGGCAGAGGGCTACAAAAATCTGACGAAGGAGGTGTTGAAACTTGAAAAGCAGCGCGAAAAAAATAGAGCTGGCCTCGGTAGATGATCTGTTCTCCACCGAAGAAGGCCGCCAGGATGCAAAGCTGGAAAAGATTCAGGAAATTCCGTTGTCTGAACTGCATCCGTTCAAGAACCACCCATTCAAAGTCAAGGATGACGAAGCAATGATGGAGACCGCTGACAGTATCAAGCAGTATGGCGTTCTGGTTCCGGCCATTGCCCGACCGGACCCGGAGGGTGGCTATGAGCTGGTAGCCGGACACAGGCGGCACAGAGCCAGTGAGCTGGCAGAAAAGGAGACTATGCCGGTCATTGTTCGGGATTTGGATGATGATGCCGCCACGATTATTATGGTTGACAGCAACTTGCAGCGAGAAAGCCTTCTTCCAAGCGAAAGAGCATTTGCTTATAAAATGAAGCTAGATGCCATTAAGCACCAAGGAGCCAGGACGGATTTAACTTCGGCCCAAGTTGGGCCGAAGTTGACTGCGGCAGAAAAAATCGCGGAGAACAGTCCAGATAGCAAATCACAGATTAAGAGATTTATCCGTCTGACAGAGCTGATTCCTGAATTGATGGATATGGTGGATGAAAAGAAGATCGCCCTGAACCCTGCCTATGAGCTGTCCTTTCTTAAAAAAGAGGAACAGGTAGACCTGCTGGACGCGATGGACAGCGAACAGGCTACCCCTTCCCTTTCCCAAGCCCAGCGGCTCAAGAAATACAGTCAGGAGGGGCATCTGACCCTCGATATGATGCGCGTCATCATGGGTGAGGAAAAGAAAAGCGATCTGGATCGAGTGACATTTACCTCTGACACCTTGCGGAAGTATTTCCCCAAAAGCTATACGCCCCAGCGGATGCAGGAAACCATCATCAAGCTACTGGAGGCATGGCAGAAAAAGCGTCAGAGAGACCAGGAACGATGAAAGGAGCCGCCTATGAGGGATATTTCAGCCCGTGAGCTGAAAGGACACAACATTCTCGCCGTAGGGAGGTTTTGGGATAATACCCGCTGGATGATCGAGTTTTCCGTCCTGCGTCCCAGCACTGCTTACGGCAGCCCCGGAGATGAAATGCGGTTGTTTTTGACTGAGGACGGGTATCAGGCCGCCCTGCAAAGCCAGCAGCGCCGGGAGATCAAGATCAAGCGTTACGCTCGTGTGATTGAGGGACATATCCTCGATTTCAAACCGGGAAAACGCCGCCGCTCATAAACCCATACAACGAAAGGAAAGGAATGACTATGTGTACGGTAAAGGAAATTCAAGAAGCAATCCGGGAAGATTGCAAATCTCAGCATGACATGGATTCAACGGATATTGACCGCGTGATGCAAACACTTCCTTTCGCCCAGGAGGAGCCATTTACAGAGGCGCGTCCCCAAAAGCCGCTGTTTTGGTTCTATGCAAGAAAATTTGAAAAGCGTTGAACACCGCAATTCTTTGAAATGAGGATTGCGGTTTTTTGTACCCAAAATTCGGAAGGAGTGAGGTCGATGGCCGTTTTTCGCATTGAACGGACCCGTGATTATACCGTGATGAGCAATCATCATTTACGAAATGCAAACCTGTCGTTAAAAGCCAAGGGGCTGCTTTCCATGATGCTGTCGCTGCCGGAGGATTGGAATTACACCACCCGTGGCCTTGCAAAGATCTGTAAGGAGGGCGTGGATGCCATAGGTGCTGCCCTGCGTGAACTGGAAGGAGCCGGATATATCGTGCGCCATCAGAGACGCGATAAAAGTGGGCGGATCACAGATACCGAGTATGTCATCTATGAACAGCCCCAGCCAGATATGTCCCAGCCGGATACGGCTTCACCAGATACGGAAAACCCGGATATGGTAAAACCGGATATGGTAAAACCGGATACGGAAAAGCCCGCAGAATTAAATATAGAGAAATCAAATACAGAAAAATCAATTACTTATGGATCAAGTACCGATTCCATTCCCTTCCGGGAAACAGCGGCGGCAAGACCGCCGGAACGGAAAGGAAGGGATGCGATGTCTGTCACAGAGATAGAAAATTATCGGGAGTTGATTTTGGAGAATATCGAGTATGACTGCTTGAAGCAGCGTTATCCTCTCTACCTGGATGACCTGAATGAGATCGTAGAGCTGTTGGTTGAAACGGTCTGTGCCAAACGAAAGACTACCCGGATCTCTGGGGCAGACTTCCCTCACGAGATCGTGCGTTCCCGTTTTTTGAAACTGGACAGCTCCCACATCGAGTTTGTCATGGACTGTCTGCAAAAGAATACCACCCAGGTACGCAACATGAAGCAGTACCTGCTTGCAGTGCTGTTCAATGCGCCTACCACCATGAACAATCACTTCACTTCATTGGTCAACCACGATATGCACGCAGGCGGCTGGTAAAGGCCGCCTTTTATCATGCCAAAGGAGGCACGACATGAACCAGATGGAAATTTTCAAAAACCCGGAGTTTGGCAGTATCCGGGTCATCGAAGAAAACGGCAAATACCTGTTCTGCGGAACGGATGTGGCTGGCGCTTTGGGGTACAGCAATCCCCGCGATGCAATTATCCGCCATTGTAGGTATGTCGTGAAACGCGACGCACCTCACCCACAAAGCCCTGACCGCAAAATCAGTATGACTTTTATCCCCGAAGGAGATTTGTACCGCCTAATCGTTCACAGCAAATTGCCATCGGCAGAACGGTTTGAACGGTGGGTGTTCGATGAGGTCCTGCCTACCATTCGTAAGCACGGGGCCTATCTCACAAAAGAGAAGCTGTGGGAGGTAGCTACTTCCCCGGAGGCTCTGATGAAGCTCTGCTCAGACTTGTTGGCTGAGCGTGAAGCGAATATTTCTCTGCGTAAGGAAAATGCACAGCTGGAGGGCAAAGCCGCTTTCTATGACCTGTTCATCGACTTAAAACACAGCACCAATCTCAGGACTACCGCCAAAGAGTTGGATGTTCCGGAGCGCCGGTTTGTCCGGTTTCTGATAGAACGGCGGTTTGTGTACCGCACGGCATCCGGCAATGTGCTGCCTTATGCCAATGTGAAAAATGCGGGGCTGTTTTGCGTCAAAGACTACTGCAATCACGGTCATACCGGTTCTTACACGCTGGTTACGCCCCAGGGCAAGCTCTACTTTGCCCAGCTGCGGGAGATGATCTTGCTGGTCTCATAAGAACGGAAAGGAAGTGGGTTTTATGCAGGAAAGCAAAACAATCGGTCAGCTGATGGAGGAAATGCGCCAGAAAGCCGGGGCGCAGAACTACCACGGCCATGACTACATGGATCTCCAGCGATTTGCGGAGAACACACGGCACATGATTATTTTTGATGTGCTGACGCATGATTCCCCGGTGGGCTGGAAAGGAGAACGGACCCGCCTGTTTTTGTCAGATATAGGCTATGAAAAAGCTCTGGACAGTCAGGCAAAGGGGCAGATCAAGATTCTCAGCCATGCAAAGGTCAGAAATGGAGATTTGTTTTATGACCACAAAGAACAGATACGATAGGAGGAATCTGATATGAATGAGGAAAAGAAAGTACCCTTCAAGTGGGAATATGGGGAAGAAACCATATCACTGCAACTTGGGATGTATGCGAATAATCAGCGGCTTTATATCGGCATGATTACCCATACAGAAGATGGAGCGGAGCCGTTTGCAGATATGACGGTGAACCTTTCGGGGTATTCCCTGGACCCCGGAGAGGCGTTTATTTCCGGTGACATCAGCAAGGACTTGCTGCGATTCATCAAAGAGAACAAATTGGGGAAAGTGCTTCCCTACCAGGTGCAATCCGGTTATGGGAAATATTCTGCCGTTGCCTTTGATTTGGAGAAATTGAAGGCATTTGATCCCAAAGGTGTGGCGGAGTTTCGGAAAGAGTGGAATCTGCCGGATAAGAAGCCGGTAAAGAAAAAGAGCCGCGGGATGGAGCGATGAAGAAATATCTTCTCCGGCGGCTGGTGGTCCCGCCTTAGAAAGAAATGCACCACCCCTGCACATTTTGTGGAAAGGAGGCGATGAAAATGCAGGAAGAAGTGGAAAACAGGACTTTAACGCTGGTTGTCAGCGGAACAAAGTTCACCGGTCGGTTGCTTAAAGCCGCCATCAGCAAGTACCTTGCCCACTGCAAGGAAAAGAAGCTGCAAAAGCAGAGAAGCCGTGACGCTCCTGTGACACCCCACGGCAAACAGACCGTCAAGCAGCTCATTGGTCAAAATCAGGGGATCTCCAATATCGAGATCACAGACCCCTCCATCAAGGAATTTGAGAAGATCGCCCGGAAATATGGTGTGGATTATGCGGTGAAGAAAGACCGCAACAGCTCCCCGCCCAAGTACCTGATCTTTTTCAAAGGCCGTGACGCCGATGCGCTGACCGCTGCATTTACCGAGTACACCAGCAAAAAGGTCAAGAAGGCCGAGAAAACGGAACGCCCGTCTGTGCTGGCAAAACTCAGTCAGTTCAAAGAGATGGTCAAAAATGCCGTGGTGGACCGCACCAAGCGAAAGGAGCTGGAACGATGAAAAAGCAGTTTGACATCAAAAAGCTCGTTTTGCTGAACCTGCCTTATCTTTTGATGGGGCTGTTTGCCACGAACTTCGGGGAAGCGTGGCGGCTGGCTCAGGGGGCAAATGCTTCGGAGAAATTCCTTTCCCTGTTTGCTGTCCTGCCTGGGGCGCTGCAAAGTTTCTGGCCCAGCTTGCACCCGTTGGATCTTTTGGTGGGGCTATGCTGCGGAGCTGGCCTGCGTCTGGCGGTGTACCTCAAAAGTAAAAACGCCAAGAAGTATCGGCATGGACTGGAGTATGGCTCTGCCCGTTGGGGAACCCGTGAGGATATTGCTCCCTACATCGACCCGGTATTTCAGAACAATGTGATTCTGACGAAAACCGAGAGCCTGACCATGAATAGCCGCCCCAAGGACCCCAAGACCGCCAGAAACAAAAATGTGCTGGTGATCGGCGGCTCCGGTTCCGGTAAGACCCGCTTCTGGCTCAAACCGAATCTGATGCAGATGCACAGTTCTTATGTGGTCACAGACCCCAAGGGCACCATCCTGGTGGAGTGCGGAAAAATGCTCCAAAGGGGCGCACCCAAGCTGAGGAAGGACGGAAAGCCCATGAAGGATAAGCACGGCAAGGTCATTTATGAGCCTTACCGCATCAAGGTCCTCAATACCATCAACTTCAAGAAGTCCATGCACTATAACCCCTTTGCCTACATCCACTCCGAAAAGGACATCCTGAAGCTGGTCACGACGCTGATCGCCAATACCAAAGGCGAAGGCAAAGCCGGAGACGATTTCTGGGTCAAGGCAGAAACCTTGCTGTACTGCGCGTTGATTGGGTATATCCACTATGAAGCTCCGGTGGAGGAGCAGAACTTTTCCACCCTTATCGAGATGATAAACAGTATGGAAGTTCGGGAGGATGACGAGGAATACAAAAACGCCGTTGACTTGATGTTCGATGAGCTGGAATCCCGTGATCCTCGCCACTTTGCCGTCCGGCAGTATAAGAAATATAAGCTGGCCGCCGGAAAAACAGCCAAGTCGATCCTGATTTCCTGTGGTGCGCGTCTTGCCGTGTTCGACATTGCAGAGCTGCGTGAGGTCACGGCTTATGATGAGCTGGAGCTGGACACTCTGGGAGACAGGAAAACTGCCCTGTTCCTCATCATGAGTGACACTGATGACAGCTTTAATTTCCTTATATCCATGTGTTATACGTGCGCCCATAAGCCCGGGCGCGTAAAACAATAAATCCGGGCGCGGTCCTTTGAAAATCTGCTGTGAGAAAGCAGTAGGTAAAAGTATCAACGCAATCAGCAATCCAACGGGAAAAGGAGGCCCACAAAAGCTGAACGCAACCTATCATCCCCCGACTTATCTGGAATGGGAAACCTGACAGGGAGTGTAGCATGTCGGAGAGTGCGCCGCCGCAAACTTCATGCGATAGGCAAGGCACAAAAGGATGAAAAGTTGTATATGAGGATGAAAGCTAAACTGCTTGAAGGGCAGTCACAAGCAAGATATAACATCGTCTCCGGCGTAAGGAAGTTTTATCCGCCGGTGCTCCGACAGCAAACCTGAGTGTAGGGGCGTTGCGCGATACTCGGAGCAGGCAGCCGTGGGAAAAACGGCACAACGTGACGAAAACCCCATCCGACAATACAATGACTCATGTTTCAAAGTGACTAAATGGGGATTGCCTACAGCGGAACGCCAGATATGGCTATGAGCGCTATGAGAAATGCGGCTCTGAATAGCCCGATGGGGCTGCCGCTGGCTGCGATCTGGCTGCTGGGCAAGGTGCAGAGTTTGAAATTTGCAATTCAGGAGTTGGTTTATGGATAAAATACGCAAAACTATAAAAAATGATACACGGTGGATCTATAATTACCTTATTTACTTTCGTGCTATATTCGTGTATAATAGTAGCACGAAAGGAAGTGATGATCGTGACCAGATCAGAACGGTTTGAGCAATTAGACAGACTTCTGACCGAGCATGATGGGATGCTACAAACTGCGCAGGTAATTGCCAGCGGAATTGTAAAGCCCATTTTTTATGAATATGTTAAAGAGAAAAATCTTCAACAGGTTGCCCATGGTATTTATGTCTCCGAAGATGCCTGGGTAGATGCTATGTTCCTTTTGCATCTGCGGTGTAATCAGGCAGTGTTTTCCCATGAATCGGCCTTGTTTTTTCATGATTTGACTGACAGAGAACCCTCCAAATATTCTGTTACAGTACGGCGTGGTTATAGTCCGACTCGCTTAAAAGCAGAAGGGCTATCTGTTTACACCATGAAGCCAGAGTTATTTGATGTTGGGTTGTCCAGCGGTCAGACACCTTTTGGGCATACCGTACCGGTTTATGATATGGAGCGAACGATCTGTGATTTGCTCAGAAGCCGCAGTAGAATTGAAATTCAAACCTTTCAGGGGGCATTGAAAGCGTATGCTCGTAGAAAAGATAAGAACCTGCGAGCTTTAATGCAATATGCTGGGATGTTCAAGGTGGAAAAAATTTTACGACAGTATTTGGAGGTACTTTTATGATAAAAACAGCAAGGCAGCTTAAAGATTTAATACGAAACCTTTCCAGAGAAAAATCCGCAGATGCTCAGATTTTAATGAGGAACTACATGATGGAGCGTTTTTTGGAGCGTATTTCTCTTTCTGAGTATCGTGATAAGTTTATCTTGAAGGGTGGTATGTTGGTAGCGGCTATGGTTGGATTGGATGCCCGTTCTACGATGGATTTGGATGCAACCATAAAAGGAGCCAATGTCAATGTGGAGGATATTGAGAATCTAATTTCATCAATCGTAACTGTTCCGATTGATGATGGTGTTAAATTTCAGCTGAAAAGTATTTCGGAGATTATGGATGAAGCAGAGTATCCAGGGATTCGTGTCAGCATGAGTACAACATTCGATGGCGTAGTGACCCCTTTGAAAATTGATATTTCTACGGGAGATGCGATTACACCAAGAGAGGTCCGGTATTCATTCAAACTTATGTTGGAAGATCGCTTCATTGATATTTGGGCTTATAATTTAGAAACTGTGCTGGCAGAAAAATTGGAAACCATTATTACCAGAACCACAACTAATACCCGCATGAGAGATTTCTACGATATTTACATTTTAGAACAGCTACATGGAACCACACTGAACCCAAATATTTTACATGATGCACTTCTGGCAACTGCCCATAAACGGGGATCTGAGAAGTATCTTAACCAGGCTGAAGAAGTTTTTAACGAAGTAGAAAATGATTCGGTTATGCAAAAACTTTGGGAGGCATACCGTAAAAAGTTTTCTTATGCTTCTGATTTGGAATGGGATGTGATTATGAAAGCAATTCGCAGGTTATATGCACTTTGCGAGAAAGGTATCAGCTTATGAAAAAGCATGGACATTATTGTAAAATTTGTGGCGAATACAAAGCCAACGAAAAATTTTCAGGCAAAGGTCATGCAGCCCACATTTGTAAATCCTGTGCTTCGCTACCAGCAGAAAAGCAGGCTGAACTGATGACACTGAATCGTCTTTTGAATCTTCCATGGAGGCTATCGAAAGAGCAGTTGTCCTGGCTGAAAAATCGACTAAAGGATAGGCGGCCTGATGTCCGTGCATTGGCGCAAGAGCAATATGAAATGAGATTTCCACCAAGACATTTAGAAGATGATGAGTTCAATTATTTCGATGAAAAAGTTTTATAGAATAGTGAAAGCGGTCTGCTACGGCAGGCCGTTTTCTTTTCGGAAAGGAGGTCTGACCTATGGCAACAACCCGCATCATGCCGCTTCATGTCGGCAAGGGCCGCATAGAAAGTCGGGCGATCAGTGACATCATCGACTATGTGGCCAATCCAAAGAAAACAGATAACGGCAGGCTCATTACCGGCTATGCTTGTGACAGCCGGACTGCGGATGCAGAGTTTCTTCTGGCAAAGCGGCAGTACATTGCCGCTACCGGGCGAGTGCGCGGTGCGGATGATGTGATTGCCTATCATGTGCGCCAGTCTTTCCGCCCCGGCGAAATCACCCCGGAAGAAGCAAACAGGCTGGGTGTAGAATTTGCCAAGCGTTTTACCAAAGGCAATCATGCCTTTGTGGTCTGCACCCACATAGACAAGTCGCACATTCATAATCACATTATCTGGTCATCAGTCAGCTTGGAATATGACCGGAAATTCCGAAACTTTTGGGGCAGCACCAAGGCGGTTCGGCGGCTAAGTGACACCATCTGTATTGAGAATGGACTGTCCATTGTAGAGAATCCGAACCCTCACGGAAAGAGCTATAACAAATGGCTGGGCGATCAGGCAAAGCCCTCTCACCGAGAGCTGCTTCGTGTGGCGATTGACAACGCATTATCACAAAGCCCTGCTAATTTTGAGGAACTGCTGAAGTTGCTGCAAGAGTCCGGCTGTGAAGTATCAAAGCGCGGGAAATCGTATCGCCTGAAGCTCCCCGGCTGGGAGAAAGCAGCCCGCGTGGACAGTCTGGGCGAAGGGTATGGAGTGGAAGAATTGCGGGCAGTTCTCTCCGGGAAGAAAGCGCATACCCCACGAAAGAAAACAGTCACACAGGCAGAGCCGCCGAAGGTCAATCTGCTGGTGGACATTCAGGCAAAATTGCAGGCAGGAAAAGGTGCTGGCTATGCTCGTTGGGCCAAGGTTTTCAATCTGAAACAAATGGCACAGACCATGAATTACTTGTCAGAGCATAACCTGCTGGAGTATGCGATTTTAGAAGAAAAGGCTGCGGCTGCCACGGCACATCACAATGAGCTTTCGGCGCAGATCAAAGCGGCTGAAAAGCGCATGGCAGAGATTGCTGTTTTGCGTACTCACATCGTAAATTATGCCAAGACCCGTGAGGTCTATGTGGCATACCGCAAGGCCGGCTACTCTAAGAAATTCCGGGAAGAACATGAGGAAGAAATTCTGCTCCACCAGGCTGCCAAGAATGCCTTTGATGAAATGGGAGTCAAGAAGCTGCCTAAGGTTAAAGAGTTGCAGACGGAGTACGCAAAATTGCTGGAAGAAAAGAAAAAGACCTATGCCGAGTACCGGCGTTCCCGTGAGGAAATGCGGGAGCTTTTGACGGCAAAGGCCAATGTGGATCGAGTGCTGAAAATGGAGGTAGAACAGGATGTTGAAAAAGAAAAAGACCACGGCCAGCGGTAAGCTGGTCCTGGTCAAAAGCGTTCGCAGAACGCGCAGCCACAGAATGAAATTCTGTGTTCAAAGGGGCTTGGGGGCGCTGCCCTCAACAAGCAAGCGGAGAGAAAAATCATGGAGGGATTTTGCACTCTGCGGGTCGGTGTGTATTAACACCGGCATTGCTTGCCGCTTTCTTTGCAGAAATGAAAAGAGCCAGAGAGGAAACCGTCAAATTTCACTCACTGGCTCAATTCGCTTCAATTTTCTTAGATAGTTCTGTTAATTCCTGCATGGTCTCCTG